>Ga0115557_1000168_pt1 | contig 45674 bp, 35 predicted proteins | sample COGITO_mtgs_1104_FD_87280 | JGI IMG/M metagenome (GOLD analysis project Ga0115557, IMG submission 87280) | Pelagic marine microbial communities from North Sea - COGITO_mtgs_110421 | ecosystem: Environmental > Aquatic > Marine > Epipelagic | place: Germany:Helgoland, sampling site Kabeltonne...
CTACTGCCTCGCTCCCAGCAGTCGTCATTCTCCGTACCTCCCGGTTCTTTCCAGAGGACGCTATAGAAAGCTCCTCCTTGTCGATGCCCAACTTAATGGCAAACGAGCTGCTCGGGCGTCGCGCGGCGCTGTCAGACCTCCTCACGGCTCACATACTCGCCGCGTCGCGGGCTAACGATCTGACCGGTCGGATTCTGACTCTTTCTGCGATTTGGCCTCGGGCGTTGAAAGGCGGCGACAACGTTGGAACGGCTATCGAGGTCGCAGAGGACGTCAAGGCGAACTTCGGACCTGACGCATATAAGGACGCGCCGGGGTGGAGCCTGCCGGACAAGATCACTCGCGTTTACGATGCCGAGGCCGCGGTAAAGGCGCTGGGGTGGAGGCCGGTGTTTAATTTTGAGAATATATTGGAGAGGCTAAAAGAAGGTGACCCGGTGGCGCTCTTGGGGCTATATTGAAGTGAAAAATGTATACCCATTTGTTAACCTACTGGCCCCCGGGGACGACACTTGCGTTGTGATGCCTGACTTCTTCAGAGGGTTCCCCATTTTGAACCCGTATGGGTCGTTCGTTGCCTGAGAAGGTCGGGCTCATGCTTGCCGTCCCATGCATGTTTTATAGACTCAAATACGTCTACCCTCCTGCCTTGGCTCCACGACCAGGACATCTCAACTTTCGGATGCGCTGGCTTCTGCTTCGGAGGCTGGTGCGTAGGGCAGAGCTTGAGTTTGCCGAATACGCCGTTCTCGTGTGGCGTTGGCATACCAACATAACAAGCTAAAGAACTATGAAATAACACATTTGACACAAAAACGACTACACCCTATGCTAAATCCAATTTCATCATCTTTGCACTATTTTGCTACTGTGAACAGAACTCGCCATCGGCTCTCTAGATCGTCTACGCCAGTATAGCACCCCACGATGCTTCTTCCTTCTCCTTCCTTGAGATTGAAGCTTTCTCGCCCGTGCATGACCCTCCTATTGTGAACAACTGCACAATCGCCTTCCTTTAAAGCCACGACAATCCTCCTGCCAGGCTCATTGATAATGTCGTCCCATTTTTGTAGAGATCTTGACACCCGGTCGTAGTAGGCCGCGAGGTTAGAAGGCGACTGACGAAGACCGTAAGGGGGTAGAGTACCAATGCGATCGAGGTCATTGTGGCGGATTGAAGTTATTGGGGCATTTTCCAGTGTATCGTCTACTTCAATGATGGGACCAGAAGCCTAAACGAGACGAGACGGAGAGGCAATGACAAAAAAAGACAAAAGGAGTTAAATTAACGTTAAATCGTTTACACTTGTCAATGCAGTAAAGAATCGCCGAGTTTTCTCAGCACTTCACTTACCTCTAAATGCCAACCTGTATCTATGTCAATGCTGCGGTAACGAAAGATTGTCTTGCTGAGACAATCGAACGAATCCCTGCATGTTCGTCTCAACTCCTCCGCTGCACCGAACCCATCCAGATATGTGCTCTTCCCGCTGCCGTCCTTTGCTGGCATGGCCATATTGAATATTTGCAACCCAGGGGGAGTCTTGAAGTAAGTGTTGTCTGTGTGAAGAGGTAGACTGTCTTGAGAGTACGCCGAGTCAGCAGTACTGGCGCTGTCAGATTGAACACTGCTATTGGTCGTAGTCGCCCATGTGCTACCGTAGAGTGTTCTGAGAGGCCCTGAAGTGGAAAAGAACACATTGTACTCGTGGTCTTTGAGGTGTTCGTCATCTTGGGCAGAGGGCCCTGTGAAAGATTTGCTCAGGCGGTAGATTTCAGAGTGAGTTTTAGGGGTACCAGTAATAATTACAACCCCAAAAGTGTAGAGTAATTCCAGTGCTTTGGCGTTCGCGCAAGAATTCATCTGTGTTACTTCTGAAAAAGGCAACGTCTCAGATGGATGTAGGAAGTCAGAAGAATCACCGCGCCAATGTTTTATTGGAGGAGGAGAGAAAACACCGAGGCTGGGGTGCGACGTGCACTGTAGTGGGCCGGGAATGTTTACACTCGAAAGGTAAGACTCAGGAGGTGCGGCATTTCTACAGGGATGTGAGCCCGTGCCCAACTTTACACCGCTAACAGGGTGGACCAACACATCATTGCGTTGATAAGTGGAAGGATCAAACGAGGCTGGATTCAGACTATCCACAAATTGTGGAGGTAAAGGTAGAGAACTAAACATGGATCGGCGAGAAGCTGCCATCACTGGGCGGGCGCTCCTGGAAGGTTGACGAAGAACATTCAGAACATTCATTGGACAAAGAGAGGGAGATTTATTTGTACCGGGCGTTGATACGATCGCTTCTCTTCTCTGCAAGTATCTGCATTCAGCAGTTGTATAAATAAATCACAGAAGGACAGACTGTGAAGTTTTTTGCTTGAGTTCGAGAGAGAGGAACGTCGGACGTCGGAGTCGGATTTCTTCCACCTCACTCCTCACTCCTTTTGTCTGTAGACTCAAGAATATGGCACGCCTTGCCCTCCTCCTTGGCATTTATTGTCTCTTGGTCTCTTTGAACCATGCATTTAACTTCCGCCTACCACATAAACAAAACTTGAAAAAAATGCCGCGCTGGCTGACAGGTACAGGCCCAACGGGCCCCTTTTCTCCAAAACATTCGTCGTTCTTCACTGGTTCGACCCTCCGCGCCTTTGAGGACGATGACTCTGGGTGGCAAACCCCAGGTAGTGGTGAGGGCTCAGCCAAAGGCAGTGCCATGGTAGGTGGGGCTGGTGTGTCGAATGCAGGAGAACCCCCCTTTGAGATCCGCGGATTCAGCCTTGGGAACCTCGTAATTCTGCTCGGAACGATTGTAACATTCGGATCATTTGCTGGTTATCTCTCTGGCGATGCCGACGGAGGGGTGTCTGGTCTTGGCTTTGTTTACGGGCTCCCTATTTTTCTTGCTGGCAGTGCTCTCAAGTATGCCGAGATTGAGCCTGTGGAATGCATTACAAGTCCCGGGGCGGAAGGTCTGATGGAAGTGCAGGGCACTGAAATACTGCAGAAGATCAAGAAAGACGTTACTCGTCACCGGTACGGTGATGAGGCTCACCTTGACACGACGGTGAAAAGGCTTGGCCTCGTGATAAAGGGAAATTCATACCCCCAGCTGAAGGAGGTCAGGGAAGGTGTCAGTCCCGAGGGGAAGTTGATTTTCACTATGGTGTGGGAAAGCCTGGAGACTCCCTTCAAAATGTGGGACGATGCAGATAGGAAAGCCCGTTACCCTGGATGTGAGTTGACAGCAGCAAAGCGAAGATACCTACCGTCTCTGTCTCAAATAAACCACATGTATGTTGGGTTGTGTATTATTATTGCTATAAATTATCAACAACCATCACCTCTCCTTCTTACCCTTACATTCGTATCCATTTCCTAACTTTAATTTCCTACAGATTTCGGCGGTGGCGTGGATGCCGAGGTTATCAAAATTGACAGAGAGAAACGGTTGGTTGGCATCCAGCTGACTGTTCAGTAGGTTTTAATAGTTGGTGGAGCGAGCTCCCCACAAGGAATAAGACATCTGAAAGAGAGTAGTAGCGATTTTACATTGGGAAACTGTTTTTTTTTTTCTCGTCTTCTTTTCTGTTTTCTAAATCCGCCGATGAATTGGTGGCGTGCTCCTTTATTACATTTCGAACAAATTCGCTATCCTCACTATCTTCTTCATCTACCTCACCCTCTTCGAGCAGTCCTGCCGACACCATCTCGTATTCCTGCTTTCTTGATGTAATTCTTCCTCGTGTACGTGTACGTTCACCGCGGTTATTATTAATAAACCGATTTTGGGAACAGCAGCAGCACATTAGCTTGCTCCAAATCAACACCCCCCCTACCGTAGCACTTGCAATCGCTCCCCCTAGCAAACTCACTGCGGGAACATCTAAACTGGATCTAATCTGCCACTGAACACCGTCTTCGGACGCAACAAGTAGTGTGAACGAGGCCCAAATTCCGCAGAAGGAGCTGAAGATCGTCGCAGTAATTTTAGCGCTCACATCGGAACTATCTTCCCCATCATCGTAGTCGTCGTCCTTCTTCTGTCGCCGTTGCCGCAACCGTTGCTGGACTCCTTCTCCACAGCTAAAATGACTCGCAATCCGGAAAATTGAGAAAAAAAGAATCAATCCACTATACACTTTGTGCAAACTTGCGCTGTGGGGATTGTGCTGGCTGTGCAGTGTGAAAAGCATCGCTACAATGGCCATGGTTAATGGAAGGGAGAGGTCCTTCGTTTCGGGGGAGACATTGCGCACAACAAACGAGAGTAACCCCATTGAGAGGGTGAAAAAGTGAGCCATGAAATGGTACAATTCATGCATTGAATGGTTTGTGCTTGTCAGGGTGTTGAGGTGAATCAGAGCAGGGATACCGCCACCGAGGAGCAAGACGATGCTGTGTTTTTGGGGTGAACAGATTCGCGATAGTTGAGTAGAGTAGTCAGTATACAATCAGTGTGTAAAATTCAGCAGCATCGATAACGCTCACCTGTCCAAAAGACCGTTTCCACGGTGACCATTTCCACGGTGACCAAAGGGTTCAGCAGACAACAATCTTCCAGTCACCCTAATAATGACTCCCTTATCCTCTCCCTGCATTGATTTAGTCAATCGCTGGAAACCGTTGAATGTGTTGACAAGCAACAAGATACAATAAATAAACAATGGCAGAGCTCCAGCCAAATGACCGAGATCATCTTCGCTTCCATAACCGGCGAACCAACCCCCGGTCGGTGCAGGGCAGATTTTCCTGAAGGGCAAATAAACAGGCTGGAAAACATCATAGTTGGGTGGCTCTAAACTCTGGAACTTCATCTCGACGCCGAACGATGCGTGGACACCCCCTTCATACAATCTCGGATCCACAGATGGGTTGCAGTGAAATCTTATCCCAAAGTCAATCCGGCCCTGACTGAACACTCCCTTCAATGGCATAAATTTCTTATCCATTCCCTCCGAGTCGCTTATCCTGTAGAATTCAATGCCTCCCTCACCCAATACGCTCCGAAAATTCGGGTCCATATCAACTCTATTCGCACTGACTTCATGCAGCTCAATTTCATACTTTATTGGATCTCCCACGTGCCCACCAAAGTGCATCACCTCCGTGTTCCCTGGGATCACCATTGTCGGCATGATATTGTGGCGATGGTGCGGAATTATTCCGTCAGTAACAATTGGTACCATCTCATAGACGGCAGTTGACGGTGCATTGATCTTGTCGCTCCCAGCGCAGGGTGTGGCATGAAGGCTGTGAAAGGTGGAGTTGGTGAATGGATTGTACAAACTGACGATTTGGTAAAGACGAGCAGAATCATAACATTGTGTGAAGACAGAGAGAGAAAATGGGGCAGGGGAAGTCATGTATCCCGGGATCCCTGCAGAGAAACAGTACCGGACCAGACCAGGTTATTAGATTTATCGTAAGAAAGGAGAGTTCTTGTTTCAAACCATTGACAAGAGAATATTTAGAGACGAGGACCGAGTCCCGGCACAAGAAAATAATGTTAGCAGGGAACCAGTTGTTCGGGCCAACGAAACGAAGTCAAAAGTCAAAATTTCCCTGCCCTGAACGGATGAACTGAAAATTGCTTTTGTGTCCTTCATACTTCTACTCCTTCACTCCTTACCTTTTGAGAAGTCTCAAAGGCATGTCCTCAGACAACGACGAAGATGATTGGAAGCCTCCAACTCTTAGTGAAGCAGAGGAGAGGGAAAGTGGTGCCCACTTTGTGACTGAGGATCCTGATGAGCTTCCTCCTAGTTACGAGAAACCTTCCATCGAAAAGGCCTGGGAGTTCTACAATGGTAACCTTCCGCGCCGAATTGCTGTTATTAAAAGCGAGGGGGTCGGAATTGGTGCCGGCGGGATGCTTCAGTTTGGGCACAACCCAAATGCACAGCAGAGTGATAAGGGCACTGGTTACAGGATGGCTCGCCCTGGTGAAACCCACGACGAGATCACCGGCAATCCCGCCGTAAAGTACAGCTTCTTTGGCAACTACAGAGAGTTGGATGAGTTTGGTATTGGTATTAGCCTCTATTTCAGGCAACTGATGCTGCTTTTTGTCATGATGAGTATTTGTGCAATTGTTAATTTGAGGACGATCAACAAGAATATGACTGAATTCCAACCAGACCTCAGTAAGGTCCCCTACACACTTCAGGGATCTGTATTGAATGCCACCCGCGAGGGCCTGAGTTTTGAAGACCAGGGATCAGCGGATATTACCACTTGCGCGATTCTGTTCTTTTTTGTGCTGTTCCTGAAGAAGTTCGAAGACAAGAACATTGAATCAATCGACCTAGCGCAGCAGACTCCTCAGGATTATGCAGTCCAGGTCAAGAACCTTCCCAAGCACATTAGAGACCCTGATGTTTACCATAAGTTCTTTAGTAGGTGGGGCGATGTAGTGTTTGTTACTGTCGCTACGGATAACGGTCCGTTGACCAAGCGTCTTGCTGACCTCCGCGAGGCCGACCAAGCTATTGAGAATAGGACGACAATAGATACTCTCACCGCATCAAGCGGAGGGACCGTCCTCCACCAGAGTGATCTTACTGCTGACCAAATTGCCAAACAGAAGTTTGGCATGAACATTACCATCGAGAAGCTTCAGGAGGACAGGGAGGCGATTCAAAGAGACATCGAGACCCTCAGCAAAGCGAGCTACGACCCCAAGTTGGTTTATGTCGTTTTCAACAAGGAAAAGGACCAAAGGCAGTGCCTGAAGGATTGTGCAACTGGCCTAATTGAGGACACGCTGAATATTCAGTGCTGTGACAGCAACCAGAGCAGTGTCTTGGAAGGCCATGTCATGAAAATGGTCGAGCCTGTCGAACCGAGCGAGATAATCTACGAGAATCTCCACGTGGGGTTCTTTGACTATTGGTTTGGACTATTTAAGAGTTACGCCATTACTTTTTTGGTTTTGCTAGTGAGCTTTTTCATCCTTCAGTCACTGACTGTTAGCGCCGCTGAGAGCGCTAGCGGTGACGACAGTGCTACTGGTTCGTCCACTGGCGCGGCTCTCTTTGTGAGTCTCTTGAACGGCGGCTTACCCTGGTTTCTCAAGACGTTGACTTTGAAAACGGAAATTCACGTCGACGAGGGGGATCTCCAAACGAGTATTCTGAGGAAATTGATGGTAGCGCGTTGTGTCAACACGGCAGTTTTGATGTACATAATCACAGACTACACTGACAGGTTTGGAGAGGCCAACCTCGCCCAGATCCAGTCGATCTTGATTGCTGACTGTTTCACCACCCCCGTCATGCGTCTTTTGAACATCTATGAGCACGTTCAGCACTATGTGGTGGCACCGACGATGAAGACGCAGGCCCAAATGAATTTGCTTTTCAGGGGTGCTTACTGGAATCTTGCTGAGCGTTACACCGATATGATTAAGACGTTATTCGTCGGACTGTTCTATTCTGTCGTTGTTCCAAGCAGCCTGTTTATTACTGCATTTGCAATGATGTCCACTTACATTGTCGACAAATACTGCTTACTCAGGATGTGGGAACGACCGCCCATGTATGATGAGGCTATGGCAGTCACGAGCAGGAAAATGATTATGGTTAGCGTCTGGGCGCACGTCGTAATGGCTAGGCATTTTTTTGCCAACTGGCCTTGTGAAGACCCAGCCGAGGAGAGCAATTGTGGCTTATGGACTTGTGACGAACCGTACAGAGAGACTGAAAGCGGAACCAGAGATTACACAATTTGGACCGATGCGCAGAGGCAAGTCGTCACGACGTATCAAAGCGTTGGTGTCTCACTGGGAGGTCTCATCATCTTCTATATTTTCTGGAAACAGTTCTTTAGTAAGATCAAGGGTTTATTCAGGCAAAAGATAGACGAGGTTGGGGCTGCAAGTGAGATCCAGTTCAGGAATCTAACTGGCGTCGCTGCTTATATTCCCCAAATTCGTCGTTCCACCATGGTCGACCCCTTGTTTGCCTGCAATGTAAGCCAAATTCCGCGCACCTACGTTCCCTGCCGACCTGCTGCTGTGGACGGGTCGTTGCTTGACCCCAGTGATCTCTCTCTGAGCTGCAAAGCGGACCTGCCATTTCTGAACAGCCAAGAAGAGATGGACTTGTTGTTTGGCTCGTGTAAGTTCTATGAGCCCCCTGCCGCCGCCGCCGCACAAGTTCAGGTCCTTCAAGTGCAACAACCTCAAGGTGGTAATATCCAGATGGTGCAGCAGATGCAACGACCGCAACAAGCCACGGTCGGTGGCTTTTCGCAGCCTCTCCAGATGAGCGGTGCCCAGCAGCACTTTGCTCAACAGCAGCAGGCAGCAATACAGCAACAGCAGCAAATTGCCATGCAGCAACAGCAACAGCTTGCCATGCAGCAACAGCAGCACCAGCTTGCAATGCAGCAACAGCAACAGCGAGCCATGCAGATGCAGTCGCAAATGAGGGCGAATGTTCCTCAGCAGCCTCTCCCTGCAGGCTGGGAGGCGAAGCTTGACCCAGCGTCTGGGAGGACCTTTTACGTCAACCACAGTACCAAGACGACACAGTGGACACGACCACAATATCGTGCTGCTGTGGCGAGCATGCCCACTGCTGTTGCCGTTCCTTCCGGGGGGAGAGGCGGAGGGCTACCGCCTGGATGGGAGATGAAGTATACGCCCCAGGGTCGGCCCTACTTCATGAATCACGTCACCAAAACCACTCAGTGGAATAGACCGACAGCGTAAAGATCGGTAGACGGCCGAGTGCATTCTTAGAGGGGGGATACATTTATTGCACAAATTAGAATTAAACGATAACAAAATGCAACTTTAACACTACTGCCACTTATTTCTACTGATGAAATTCTTTCATGGTCGTGTTTCGTAGTGTTTCGTAGTTTCTTTACCTCCCTTACTGCTTCAGAGAGGAGAGAAAGTGGTCAATGGAGTCATCTTTCACGCCGCAACTGGTTAAAAAATCACCCACTCTCAGCTGCGCATCTGCCACCAAAGAAACTGCTGCAGCACTATCGAAGGAGGCATCAACAGTGCGGTCGCCATCATTGTCAATGGCTGATTTGACAGCAAGAATATCATCACGAGCTCGGATAATAGCCTTGACCCGCTCATCGTCATCAGCACCTGTAGCTACTCCTATCTTCAGGACGTAGTTGCGAGCAAAGGTTGGGTAGAAAGAAGGATCCTGCGCAAAAATCTCAAGACCCACAACACACTGCTGGAGGTCGTTTGGATCGGACGACTTAAGTTTCGTTTTTAGCTGCGACAGACTCTTCCCAAAAGAGAGAATGGGATCAACATCCCGGAGGATTGGCTTGTAGTCATTCTTCTTCGCAAATGCTGGAGTAGCACCAGCGAGAAGAGTCGCTGACGACCCTACCCCGGTTATTAAAGCTTGACGGCGAGTGAAAGTCAACGCGTTCCAGCCAAAAGAAACCTGAAGGAGAAGGAAGAGGAGGATTTTTTGGGGCATTTTGAAGAGCTTATTTGAAAAGTTGAGATTTGAATGAAAGATCAAAGAACCTTAAACTCCTACTGCCTACTGCTATGTTTACAATGGATATATACTACTTGCCACTTAGCAAAAAATCCTCATCGCCTTGAATGTCACTGTCAACCGGTGCACCGCCACACAACCAATTCTTAACAGCAGCCGTTAGCGCCTGCACTTGCTTGAGGTTGCCGATTGCAAATCCATCCTTCTCAAAACCTAATCTGGACCCCATTCCAAAATTTCCCATTCCCAAATCTCCGAGCGCACCTTCCAAATCCAAGTACACAGGGGTCAGGTGATTTCCTTTCAGGTCTTGAACGCCGATTTTTTCTTTTTTTCCCCTTCTTGAAAATTCCTTCACGAACTCCAACGAATTGTCAATGTCATCATCGTCAAACGCAAACAAACAAATATTGCTGTCAATCCCATCCGACCCTCCAATCCTTTCATTCATCTCTTTCCTCGATGGCTTGAAAGCCGTGCCAACGTTCCCGCCGACGGCATCCACTACAGTCTCTACCAGGTCACTAAATGCTCCAAATGTGCTGTCGTGACCACTTACTCCTCCTACACCGCTAATACCCCTGATGAATTGTTTCATTATCTCTCCTGACTTGTCCAGGTCATCATTGTTGAATGAAATAAGCCCAAGTCCTGCGCTCCCCTCACCACCTTTGTTTATCGACAGAATTGTCTGGATTTTACTTCCAAGACTGTGGCCAAGAGAGAATGATGGCACATTTGAAGATACCAGATTATCCTGCGTTTGCCTGCTTGGTCAGTTCAAGTGCCATTAAAGGTTTCCTGCACAACGTGCAGAGAAAGAGAAACGCGGGGCTAAAAATCGAGAAATCAATATGCAAGGAAAAGAAACAAAATTGGCATCCTTTCTTCACAGCAAAACATATAATAACTCACCTCCTTTATCTCCCTGAGCCCTTCCCTGAGCATTCTCTCGCAATCTTGCGCTATTTTATCGTGGTCCACTCCCAAATCATAAGACGGTGCGATCACAATCGCGCACGCTTCCTCTGCTAGCGATTTTAAGAACGCATTGTAGGAAATATGAGGGAACTTTCCCAGAACAGCACCTCCCACAAATGTTACCACGCAGCCTGGCACTGACTCAGGAACGTACACATAAGTCTCCCCGTCACTCAAAGTTCGCCAGCCAGACAGCCCCCCCCCTGGGTTGTTATTTTGGTACTGCAAATCCAGGCGCTGAAGAGCCTCTTCTAGGGGAACAAGTGCTGACGAAGCAGATGACAGCGATGATGAAGACACGAGTGATGATACCCGTGCGAGCCGAGTTGAAACTCTTGGATAGCTCGTAGGCAATCCGTTAGTCTTAAACCCCGCTATTAGGTTAAGGAACAGTAGGGGGGCAAGCAAAATTGCAGTCATGAGAACTCTGATTACCCTAAATAAATAGTGAAACGAGCCTAAAAATTTTGCAGATCCGCTAGGGTTAGCTAAGAAAAACCGTAACACACACGATACTGAAAAAAAACTCAGTATTGTGGGAGGAGATTAAACAGAGATTTATTCTGCCCAAAAATACAACTACACAAGAAATTGCCTTGATTTGCACAGCTGCCAACTCCGAAATCCGCTCGTACACGCAAACAGGTACTCGTCGTGGTGACCCGCCCCCTGATTGAGGCAAGACAAGGAAACGACATTCTTCTCTTCCCTAAAATACCCATTGCATACTCATTGCCCTTGCATTTATTTTAAAAGCAAGTTAGTATCTTAGTTACTATCCCCCTTTAATTTCGACATGCTTTCTTATGTCCGTCCTGGGCTTCGTGCCTTCAGGCGGGACTGGAGCCGCCTATCACAAACAGTGTCGTTTTCAACCGATGAAAGCGAGAGAGAACCTTTAAATAAAAGTGCTGACAGTCTGGCAGCTGCTTCGAATGCAAGCATGAGCTACAATCGTTGGTTGACGGTCCCCCCCTCTATGTTAGTCGAGATGAGCATTGGGTCAATTTACTGCTGGACCATGTGGAATTTGCCAATAACACAATCGATTGGCGTCATTACAGCTGCACCTTCAGATTTTAGCGTCTCAGAGATTATCCCCGTGTTCTCTCTTGCCGCTGGATCTCTTGGAATAGCCACTGGCTTCTTAGGTAAATGGGTCGAGAGAGTGGGACCTCGCAAAGCTGGAACAGTGGGCGCGGTGACCTGGTGTGCGGCCCTTTGTACTACCGCCGTTGGTGTTGAGCAACACATCCTTCCCCTTATATATACTGGATACGGTTTGATGGGAGGGGTTGCGTGGGGTATCCTGTACATGAGTCCCGTTTCGTCTGTCATGAAGCACTTCCCGGATCGGCGGGGTCTTGGTGAGTGATATGTATTGATTAGCCATAAGTCTTATCTTATCTCAACCGACCGTAACATTGAGACTAACCCTATATTCTCCCCTTGCCGTCGCTCGTAGCTACCGGCCTTACCCTTAGCGCCTTTGGTTTGGGAGCTGCAATTGCCCCACCTATTATTGAGGGAGCAACAAATTACTTTTTCGAGGCGCCAAATTACTTGGGAGACGTAAATGTACTGAAGGCCTGTATCGAGACGCTCGCTGACGGGTCACTAAGCTTCTCACCAGAGGGAGCTGAATCTGCAAAGCAGGTGGTCATTGCCACGGCTCAGGAGGCGTCAAGATACCCTGGCCTTAGCGAGGGTGTGTACGAAGTTGGTACTGGAAATAGTGGGGCCTCCAAAGCGCTTGTCGCTCTTGGCGTTGCCTACGGTGCTATTGGTGGGCTGGCTGCCCAGTTTACACGGGCTCCTCCGCCTGGTTGGGTGCCTGAGGGTTTCACTGCAGACCAAACTTCGACAGCGGGGAGCCAAATTGGTTTGCCCGAGCCTGCTGCGATTCGAACGGCACAGTTTCCGTTGCTTTGGATGACTATTTTCGGGAATGCTACTGGCGGGCTCGCTTTAATATCTGCATCGAAATTAATGATCACGGACATTTGGGCCGGCGCACTACCTCTGGTGGTGACATCGACATTTGCGACAGGATATGTAGCGGCAGTGGGGTCCGCTAATGCTGCAGGGCGACTCTCCTGGGCTATTTTGAGCGATAAGTTGGGCCGAAAGAACACGTACTCGCTCTTTGGTACTGCCATACCTATAATTGGGGGGGCTCCGATGCTTATTACCGCTGGAATGGGGATGGATCCAGCTTCAGCTGTCTACCCACTGGGTGTGTTCTACGGAGGCTCTTTGCTCGCAATATCGTACTACGGAGGTCTCTTCAGCGTTTTGCCGGCCTATATTGCCGATCTTTACGGACAGAAACATGCCGGGGCGATTCACGGTACGGCCCTCACGGCATGGAGCGGTAGTGCTGTTTGTGGGCCGCTTGGTCTTGTGTACCTCCGCGACCAATCAACCCAGACGGCCATTAGTAGTTTGTTAGAGCAGGCCGATCCTAACGTCTTCCATGACAAATTTGGGGCGCCAATTGAAAATATTGACGCCTTGATAAAGAGCAAAACTGTCACAATCGGGAAGTTAATGGAGATTATGCCGACCGGAGTGGAAGATCCGACTCCTTACTTGTACGACAGCACTTGTTACGTCGCGGCAGGTCTTTTGGGAGTGGCAATAGTAAGCAATGCCGCGTTGAAGCCCCCAGATGTGCCCAAATTATTGGCTGAGATAGAAAAAGACGAACGAACAGAATAAAATAAAATAAAACAAGAATTAGAGACGGACTGACGGCGGGCGGGTTGGGCAAAAATATTCAGTTTGCTCACTTAAAAGTTCCGTCGCATACCGCAAGCGAAAGACTCCGCCTGTTTCTTCTTCTTCCCCCGTCGCTCTCTACCCGTCTTTGCGGAATTGGGGTTACGGCGACCGAAGCCGACCTTAATATCATCTCGTTTTGTGAGGTCTCCAGTAAGGCCAATCCCATCTGTGACATCCTCTCCAAAAACTGATTGTTGCTTGTCCTTCCCCTTCCTCACTTTGATGCTCCAATTTCCACTCATCAGCTGATCTTCACGAAGGAGTAAGTCGCCATCGTAGCGTCCTTGATTGCCTGCTTTTGGAAGTGAAAATTTCGTTCCGCGAATGTTTTTATCTCTCCTCTTCTTGCTTAAATGCAATCTCCTCTCTCCCGTCTTCGGATCAGTGGAAGCAGCTATCCGCTCAAGGCCCGAGTTTCCACACTTAGAACAAAACAATTTCTCGGACGCCCCCTCGGCCGCCACGTGGAAGCAGGCGGGACATCGCATAACCCAGCTTTTTAGGGTCTTAATTTTGTAGGACCCGCCTGTAGTCGTAGACTCCCCATCGACAGATGCCAACAACAACCCCATTCGTAAAATAACATTCTGCATCGCAAAGTCAGTCGTTGCGATGGCTGGGCGAAGTCCGCTGGTAGACGAGACGACGATATCTTTCTTCTTCCTGTCCTTCTTATCTTCGTCAAAGAAGCCAGTGTTATCTGTCATAACCCCAAGGTCGTCACGATGTGAGAAAGCACCCGCCCCGACCCATCCTTCACCATCGTCGTCTTCTGCAGTCATTGTAACCATACCACCCATCGCACTGTTAGTGATACGACTCTCGCCATCGTCGTTAGATTTCTGGTAACCGGTTGGCGGGAGACCGGCAGCAACTTTAAGATGCGCCATTGGTGTCTCAGAAGAGTAATTTTTCTTCTTCTTTGGGACGAAATTTACTCCCCCGGCCTTTATCTCATTTGCATATTTGCCAAATGAGTTATACATCTTTCCTTGCGAGTCCGGGCGCTTGTACAGTGGGCGGAGGGCAGCGGCCTTGCGCTCCTCGACCTCTTCTGGAGTGAGGTCAGGGTGGGTGGTGTCTTCGATGATATTGTTGTTGTTGTCTGTCGTGCCATCTTCTTGTTCGACATCTAATCTTGCCATGCTCTCTCCTAAGGAAGGAAACTCTTCTTCTTCTTCTTCTTCTTCTTCTTCATCTTCATCATCAACCGATATCTCGTTCCCCTCCCCCCTCTTCCTCTTATCGCCACAAGCTGCCATCATTGCTTTGTCAAAATTCTCCTGCCCTACCTTCCTTCGGAACTCGACCTCGTCCTCGTCAAGGACCACTATCCTGTCGTCCTCTTCATCAGAAATCGAACAGTCCGAATCAATATAAAGAGAAGGATCGTCCAAGGAAGAATTAGATGATATACTCTCTTCTTCATCGTCGGAGGAAGAGCCAGAATCAGAGTCAGTGGAATTTGTGTCGTCATAAGCAGAACCAGCTGCAGCTGCGACTTTATCTCCCGAGTCGGCAGTAACCCATACAGACTTTTTCGCACCATCAATGCCACCTCCAGCGGCGTCAACTTTGTCAACAGGTTCCCCTCCCTCCTGCTCAGTATTATCTTTGTTTTTCTTCCCCCCTCTCTTCCCTCTCCGCCTACTTTTCTTCTTCTTCTTCTTCTTCATCTTCTTCTCCTCCTCGTTCTTTTCCTTTTCTTCTTTCTTTTCTTTTACACGCCCTTCTTCCGGTCCGTTATCGATATCGCGAAGATTACCAGTGCCGCAATCTGTCACCTCGCGCCAATACCCAACAGCAATGACCTTGAGATCGGTGAGGGAAAGGCTTGCATAATCACCAGTCTTTCTGGCAACATCACAAACAGCCTTCATCGCCCACTCGGGAACTTGGTCGATCATATTACTGCCTCCTTCTTCTAAGCCGGATACGGCCGAACAAACACGAGCCCATTCCTTTCTTGCTGTAGGATCACGAATTTCAGCTACAACATTAGGTGTCGTGTAGTATTTGTCAGAAGGGGCAAGAGAGAGCAGCCGAGAAGCAGTGAGGAAAGTGGACGAGCGGAGAATTGGACCAGTATCAAGCGTCAATGAAGAATATTGGTGTTCGTACGGTTTTTCGTCTGAGAGAGCAGCCATCACAACTTTTGGTGGTGCCGAAAAGCAAGCTTGGTTAGACGATCCTAATTCTTTACGAAACAATAAAACTCTCCACTATATATTTTGTAACGATAAGATGTTGTGAAGCTCTTTAAGTAGGCGTGAGGAGATTTTTTGGTGGTTTTGTCTGTGATTTGGTGAATTCTCTGGCGTCGTCTTGGAAAAAAATTAATTCGGTGGAGAATCTCTGGTTTCTTTTTACTTCGTAGAGGCCAGACAAAAGATCTAATTAGTAGTGCCCAGGAGGAATTTTCTTCAATGGTTTAGACGACAGCACTCGTTGTACCGTTTTGTTTTGTTTTGTTTGTAGAGTGACGATTCTTAGCCAAAGAGGGCATCCTTGGACATGACTGTGCCTCTTGTTTTGGTTCTCGCCCACCCAGACGACGAGTCGATGTTTCTGACCCCTTTAATTGTGTCACGATCGGCAAAATCACCGGTTTACCTGTTGTGCTTATCTACGGGGAACTATGATGGAAAGGGGAGTGTGAGGGTCAAGGAGCTTAGGGATGCTGCTGAATCGCTAAAAATTGAGAGGGTTAGCTGCGTTGATAACGAGCTCCTACAAGACTCGCAGTCAATTACTTGGCCATCTGCAGTCGTATGCAACGAAATTGAGAAGTTTTTGGGGAGTCTGTTTGAGGGCCAACCTGGAATATTCACCAGTGTTGATGTTGTCACATTTGATAGGTGGGGCGTTAGTGGTCACGTCAATCACATATCTACGTTCGAGGGCGTCAGAGATTTTGGCAAGGAACACAGAACGATAACTCTGGGGAAGAATTCGTCGGCTAAGGAGATACCAATAAGCTACTATTCGGTTATTTCATGGCAGAGCTCACTGCTGAAATATTTCGCGCCTCTTTTGCTCCTTGTTTGTCTGATTGCGAATAAGGATGAAACGACAGCAAAGCATAGAACATTTGTAAATAGTTCGGTCCTGCCAGCGTGGAATGCGATGAAGAAGCATTATAGCCAATGGGTTTGGTATCGGCGTTTGTTTGTATTATTTTCAAGCTACAGCTATGTTAATGTACTGGAAAGAATCGAATTTAGCGAAGTCAGCGGCAGCGAGGAGGAATGGAATAGAAGGAGGTTTGTCGAGGTGATGGAAAAGACGGGGTGCACTAGGGGTTACCGAAGGCCAAAGGAACGGTCCGAAAGGGAGTCCGAAATTCTTACGGGTTTGGTGCTGGTAGCGATATCGCTAGTTGTTATGTTTGCTGTTTTTGTTCAGGGATACACAGTTTTGCCCCTTGTGCTCCCCGCTACATTAGTTTGGACTTATTTCAACTGGTTTGCAATGAAATTATTCGTACGGAGGGAGTAGGCAAGTAGGCGAGGGAACGAACGACAAGAGTGGAAAGCCGCCCAAGGGAGTGAGTGCCACCTTGGACGTAAAAAAGAAAGGTATTTTCGCAACAAACAGTCGTTGTTTATCTCGTTAAAGCTATGCACACACCGCATTGACCACCGTTAAAAACGATTTTCCGAGGGTTGTTCCCAACCGCTCATCATTCACGTTTTACCGTGTCAACTACAAAAAAATGAAGTTGAACTGGATTCAAACAAAGTATGCCAGTGCAAAGCAGCAAAGTTTCACGGCCCAGTGATCAGAACTTAATCCTTCATGCAAAGCATCTTGCTCTTCTTGCATGCATCAGGAGTGTCTCCCTTGTAGGCGTCGCAGACAGCTTGGAGGAAGTCATCACATGTGTTCAAGTCAAGAGCATCACCATCAAGAACAACCCAAGGCACATAAGTGTGGTCTTCAGGCGTAGCGGCGGCCGCGGCAACCTGAAGGTCCCAAGACATGTCCTCGTCATCATGGCACGAAGCAATCTTGTCCCAATCAAGACCATTGTCACTGGCGCACTTTGACATGACATCCTCTAGCGATCCGGTACTGCTGGCCTGGTCAAAGCAAGACAACCAAGGCAAGTAGTCGGCAGGATCTGGGTAGAGCGATATAGCGCACTGCTCGTATGAATTGCCACTGCATTCGTTAAGGCCGTGCTGACATGTCATCGAGTTGCCAGTAATTTTAGCATTGCCAAAGGGCACAACCGTCAAGTTCATGACTTCGGGACCAAGAGCATTGTATGCAGGCTCAACATCCTCGTACGTGAACTGTTGGCACCCGGGTCAGAATGACTCGATACAAAGAAGGACACTAACCGGGTCAGCCGCCTAACAAATTGGAAGGAAGGAAGGAAGGAAGAAGAAGAAGAGGAAGAAGAAGAGAGAAGAAGGAGAAGATGAGAGAGGAGGGACAAGGGGGTGAGAGGTGAAACAACACACAATCAGATGAAAATTATTCCCTTAAGTTACCTGTGCGGCAGTCGCCATAGCTAATAGTGCAGAAATAGAAAATTTCATTGTAATGTTATCGGTGATCCAATTAATCAAAGATTAAGCAAAATAGCGAATTGCGATGTCCGTGGCCGAATGGCCGAAGGCCCGAGATGTCGAATTTGTCGAGAAGGTGAGATGAAATGTCGAGATGATGTCGATATGAATACGTGATGATGTGAGCAATGATGCAAATTGCCTAACATGCAATAAAATCAGGAGAAAGTGCGATAAAACTGTTACATAGGCACAAACCACATCTTGACTACTCTCGCGAAAAAAAAACATAAAACTTTAAACTTAGGACGCTCCATCAAACTGGTGACTCACTCTTTCTTTGAAATGAGATAATTGTGTTGTTTATCGAAGAACTTTAAAACATCAACACAACATAACTTCACAAAACAACACAACTTCAAGAAGACGAAGACGATGTCTGTAACGGGGATAATTATCTACCCCATCAAAGCAATGCAAGGAATTCCTTTACCTTCTTCCCGGTTGAGAGCGAGCAAGCTTCACTATGACCGAAGTTTTTGTGTCGTTGATTCCGTTGGCATTCGCTACCCAAAGAACACTGCTTTATCGATGCGACAGTTGCCCAAGCTGGCGTCGATTGAAGTTCATATTGACTTGAATGACCATATCATCCTGCAGAATCCTGAAAACCCCGAAGATTTTGTGAAATTTCCAATTACACTAAATCAAGAAGAGGGCCCTCCAGAAATATTGGTTGAGTGTGCAGGAGCAAGCACGACAAGTAGCGCAGAAGATGGTGCATGGCATCTAGGACACGTAAAATGTCGTGAGCAGGTGAAGAATGTTAGTGAGTGGTTGAGCGAAATACTGAATGACATTGACTCTTCACACAAGGCAAAAAAGAAAGAACGAACCGTGTACAAGCTAATGCGGTGCGTTGACGATCACTCCGAGAGTCGGCTAGTGAGTAACTGGGCTGGTCCATCTTCGAAACCCTTCAGTGCCGATGTCTCTAAGCAACGTAACAATGATGCGAGTCCGTTCAAGTTTAGCCATCTCAAAGTGAATACTTCCGACAGAATCACTTTTCAAGATGCATTTCCAGTAAATATTCTCAATATGGCCAGCTTTCGATCATTACAAGCTGATCTACGAGAACGGTTCGCAGACAATCCCGAGATGCTTAAAAAGGTGAACGATTACAATCCTATCTCATTTCGTCCCAATATTATCATTGATGGTTTCCGGCCTTATGAAGAAGAAGATTTTGGTGATTTTACCATTGGTATGCTTCCGTTTAGAGGCTTGAAAGGCTGCCCACGCTGCACGGTACCGGCGATGGGATCCGAGGGTGAATGGGTTTTCTCTGCCAAGGGGGAACAGCTCGCATACCAAAAAGTGCTTCGTAAGCGATTCCCTAAAAAGTGCATAGACGATGAGTGGGGGAAAGCGTGGCAGGGCGTGATTTTCACAATGCATTGCGCCTATCGAGGGGAAGAGAACCAATTCATCCACGTCGGAGACGCTGTTGCTGTTCACACTAGGCTGGGAAGTTGGTTCAATTCAAAGCAAATAGAGAAAATTGCAAATAAATATGGCTTTCTGGCGGTGGGTTGGGTGATTGCGGTGTTTTACTTGGCCTCGGCAATGACGAAGATGTAGACTATTTAACAACACGACGATAACATCTAAAAAATGCTTTTGTTTGGTGGTTTCTTGGCCATTTTCAGAGGTTTTTTTATTGTGTCATGTCATTACTATGGGTTAAATTAATAGTACCTTATACTGTATTTTCAAAGTCGTAGGCACTGTTCCTCTGTGCCATATTCCCTCCACTTTCTCTCATCTCGACATCCTTCCTTTCTCTATTTTCATCCCAAGTCAAGCCTTCTTCCCTCCAGAACTTCATTGTCCACCACTCTTGCTCGATATCCTTCAGGAGAGTCCGAAGTCCCACCCACATACAAATGATGGCAACAATTATTGCCACCACACCATCCAGGGTACTGCTACCGATAGCACTGGAGAAGAAAACACTGAAGGATAACGTTGCCCCGAACGCACTGCACATAGCGTCCTTTACGAACGCTGGGGATTTGAGTGCCTTGGCCATTCTCCACTTGGCAGCTGCCAGGAAGCCAAAAATGAGGAAGCAGGGGACGCTGATGCCTACCAGTAACCCCTCGTCAGTGACACTAACGGACGTGATAAGGTGGTCGATCGCAACACTTGCCACAACAACACCCAACAAAAAGAGGATAAATGCAATCGAAATGGAGGCCCTCTTCTCCTTCCTCTCCATTTTTTCGATCTTCTCCTCACTCAGGTTTTTATCATTCCCAAGCCAGAATCGCCAGGCAACTATGACAGATGAGAGGAGATCAACAGCATTTTCGAAGCAAAACCCGAGGATAGAGGGTGATGATGTCAATGCATAAGCAACAATCCCTACCAGGAATGCCAGAAGAGAAAGAATACAGGAAATTACGGATATTTGGTAGGCGTGCACCTCAGTGGGACTGAACCAGAAGGTCCAGTCCAGGCCCATCCACTTGAAATCAGGTGCTGCAACATTACGGCCCTCCATTATTGAGACTGGAATTTAATGAAGCAACGTTGACCAAGGATATAATACAGGGAACACAAAATTTCACCGTATCCACCAGAAGAAAATGATTGGATCTTGATAATCTTTAAAGGTAAAAAAAATGAATACAGGGTGGTGCCACAAGACGTTGAAGTTATTTTTCAAAACAAGATGAATTTTCTGTCATTTTTATCATTTTATTTGGTAATTTACCTTGAAATTCTCACATTCAGCTCACTTCGTCAGATTGGCGCGCCTTGCACCGAATATTGGAATACTAGAATAATAGAATGCTCTGAAACGTTCGATTGGATGATGAGCGGCACCATGGCAATGATGTTCGCTCTGTGGATCGTCATCAGGTCGGTGGGATCTTTCAGGAGCGCCTTCCCAAGCCCGAGGACGTCTACGAGAACCCCTGTGAGATCTTTCAGGAGCGCCTTCCCAAGCCTGAGGACGTCTACGAGAACCTCTGTGAGATCTCACTTGAACGAGTGGGCTCACCACACGACGACCATATCGACAGGAACAGTACTGGTCGGCAGGAAAGAATACTTTTTGGATGTTGAATCTCCGCGGCGCGCAGAATTGATCTCTAAGTTCTCACTCCCTGACACACTTGATCAGGACAAGGTAAACTTGCTTCCAGTTGTACTCTTGACGTCAGTGATGGGTGGTAAAGATGATAGAGATGATACAGGTGATAAGGGTGGGCGCATTGAGGGTTTGTTGATTGGTAGACGAACTGGTTATTTGTGCGGTGATCTAGGAACTGAAGACGGGAACAATAGCACAGCGAACACCAACGAATCGGTGTCCTCCATTTTGAAATATTTCATGACCCAGCCTTTGTTTTTCGGAGGTACAGCCAAAGGGGACGACGCTGACTCATTATCCCGGCTAGATGGCACGCTGCATATGGTCCATAAGATTCCGCGAGAGCAGCAACTTGAGCCCCTGGGAACGCTTATTACACCTGATGGAATTTTTGCAGGTGGATTCCCTGGTGCCATTTCAGATATTTATTCGCAGGCCCCCCCGCCACCTCCCCAAGCACCGCCCACGGGGTTCGATATTCTACTCTTCGTGCAGTCTTCAGTTTGGGAGAGCTTTTCTGCCCTCTCTGACGAGGTCGAAGACGGAGTCTGGGATCTCTTCCTGGTCAGTAAGGAGGTAATTTTTTCTCCTGAGAAGAAAATTCGAGAAGTACTATACAAATTAAGTGAGATTGAAGATAGATTGTAAACGAGCGAAGGAAGGAAAAGTAGTGCGCAATGATATCACCAGAAAAAAAGTGTCTCCATCTAGAAATAAAGCGATCTCAAAACTGAACCCGAAAACAGGCGTAACAAGATAAAGTTTTTTCGCGTTTGTGTAACAGGTTACTAGGCTAACAACAATTAATTCATGCTCCAGCACTCTGTTTCCGTCTCTGCCTTCTTTCACTTTTCCTTCTTTCTTTCTCAGCGCGCTGTGCTTGGTGTATCATCTGCGCTTCCGTCATGCTCGTGTTGCCGCCATTGTTTCCAGAATTATTACGGTCATTGTCTTGGTGCAGCGGCGCGAGCGAGTTGGCCCTGTCTCTCCCCCCACTTCCACCTCCGGCTAGAGTTCTGGCCGAAAGCGGAGGAGCCCCCCCCCCCCCCCCCCCCCTTCCCCCTTTCCTCCATTTGCGGCGCTAATTATGGGTTGCAAAACTGCAGTCGGGGCACTTGCAATGTGCCTGAGCGGAAGCATGGGGACACCATTCCCTCCGGCTCCCATTTGTTGCAGTGGCGGCAGTGTGCGTGACAGACCGGCAGTAGGCGTTACACAGGCACCTGCAACTCCAGCTGATACAGTACGGTTCTGTTTAAAAAGTTGACCCCCACCCACTCCGCCCCCAACTCCGCCAACCCCATTCATCCTTGCGAGTTCTTCCATGGCCTGCTGCCGAATGCTTACGCTAGAATTTTTTCGCTGCCTGGAGTTGTTATTAGTATCGTTAATAAACATCCCCGCCTGGGCACCACCCGGCCTTTGCCCTCTTCCTCCGTCTCCCGCCCTGGGAGAATTTGACGACCACCTGGGAGAAGGAGTCGAGTCTTGTTCGTTGACATTGCTCATGTTGATCGTCAGGCTCTTTCTAGGAGTAAGTTTGTTCTTGCTCGGTCTGGGCTTATGCGGTGGCTGTTGTTGCTGCTGTTGCTGCTGTAGTTGGTGTTGTTGCTGCTGCTGTATCTGCATTTGTAGTTGTAATTGTTGCTGCATTTGAATTTGTATCTGTTGCATTTGGAGTTGCTTCTGTTGCTGCTCCATTTTTTGTTGCATCTGTTGTCGTTCGTATTGCATTCTCTGCTCCATCTGCAGCTGTTGCTGTTGGTGGGCCTGCTCCTGGTACTTTATTTGTTTTTGAAGCTCCATGGCATCGATTTGCTCTTGCAAGAGCTGTGTTTTTCGGTTTTGCTCTGCCATCAAAGCTTGCAAGTCGTTTCCCTTTTGTTGCCCATCATTAGTCATGGCTCTATTTTCGTGTTGCAAGCTGACAATTGGGGAAACTTGATTGCTACTGACTAAGGCATTCACATCTCTTTCCGTGTGGCTACCAGGGTTGAGGGGCCGAGCATCTATGTTGTCCGGTGACGCTCCTGTTGAGGGAAGGGGTCTTCTTCTATTCGGATCGATGGTAGCATTTTTTTCTTTCTTTGAACTTTTTTTCGCAGGTCGGGCAGGCATTTCTGGAGCAACGACCGTAGTCTCGCCATTGGCACCAACATCTCCCTCGCTATGATTTTCTCCTCCGTCTGCGCTCGTGGGCGTTTTCGGCAATTTACGTCTGCTCTTTTTCCGCTTCTTCTTCTTGTCCTTGCCCCCGTCTTTGTCAAGTTCTTTGTCGAGCTCTTTGTCTTTGTCCTTGTCTTTGTCCTTGTCTTTGTCAAGTTCTATCGCTGTGTCCTTGTCTTTGTCGAGTACTTTCTCTTTGTCCTTTTTATCCCTCTCCTTCTCTTTCTCCACTGCTCTTTTCTCGCCCCCGCCCCCTGCTTTTTTGACGTGTTTATCTAAGTCTATCGGCCCTGGCAACCAATCATTTCCTCCCTCCGCACCTGCCATGGCGGCGCTTTCAAGAGCTTGTAAAATCCAAGGATGCTCCAACAGCTTGAAGACATTACTCCTCTTCCCCGCTTCGGGGTTGCAGCAGCTATCGAATATAAACTCCTTGCACTCAGCAGGAATACCACTCAATATTTCCTTAGGAATCGGCGGCCTCTCTCCGTTCGCAATGTGATACATTGCCGCCATGGGGTTGGGGTAAATACTCCAGGGCATCTGGGCCGTTAACAACTCAATGACTGTGCATCCGACGCTCCAGATGTCAGCCTCCCCCCACCCCTCATCACCTTGCTGCCCCTTAATAACTTCAGGGGCCATCCAGTGGGGGGTACCCTTCAAGCCACTTACGATACTCTCGTGTCCCATGCGTTTACTTGCCCCAAAGTCGGTGAGTTGCATCCGTCCATTGGCAGCAACCAAAACATTGGCACCTTTGATATCACGGTGATAAATCTTCTTTTCGTGAAGGTAAGCGAGGCCAGAAAGTATTTGATACGTGCACTCGGCAGCGCGATGCTGGGGTAGAGGTCCCCAATTGTCGTTCAGCTGCTGTCTTAGGCTCCCCCCCGGTGCGTACTCCAAAAATATGTTCAGGTGCTGGTCAGTGCTTTCAGTTCCTAAATAACGAACAATGTTCGGGTGCGTCAAACCTTTTAACAGTTCAATCTCATTTTGGATGCTCCCTAGCTCATCTTCACTAATCCCGCCCATCTGCATCTGCTTTACAGCCACAATCACTGACTTCTTATGGGAGGATTGAAGGTAGGCTTGGTAAACAGTTCCGCTAGCGCCCCTGCCAATTAGCTTTCCCCGTTTCCATAAACCAATATTCTTTGCAGTGTTTGGTGTCTGTGGGACGCCTCTATTCTGGATTTGCACCGCGCTGTGGTCATTATTGTTGCCACTATTGCTGCTGCTGCTGCTGTTGTTGTTGTTGTTATTGGCATTCTCAATAGAAATACCGCCATTGATGCTGTTCTGCATGCTGCCGCTGTGGGTAGACTGCGCTTGTTTCCTGCTCGATGTAGACATATATTACTACACTGCAATAGACTATCTGTGCAATGTTTCACTTGGATGGAGAAAACAGGAATAAGGGCAGAGAATGAAACAGGATATAGAGGCAGGCGCACCTTAGCTCAAGAGAACATCTAATTTTGTTCACGCGTAGTGCATGTTGAAGGGACGAACATTCATTCAAGTGTTTTTTCAAACTGGACCTATGCTTTGTAACTTTGTAACTTAATTAGAAATCGATGAGGCCTCCAACACATCGACTCTCAATTTACCTCTGCCTTACATGTTTCTTTTTTTTCTTGTGCAGGTTCTATCCACTACTCTCGCAGGTACCTTCCACCAAAGAAAATTAAATTGCGAGCACTTCCAATCACAACAGGAGCAGGATGCTTGGGTTGCATCCTTATTCCACTCCCCCAATACTCCTCTTAAAACCTCCTCCCTCACTTTTGTGGAGCTCGGCGCTAGCGATGGACGCACATTGAGCAACACGTACGGCCTAGAGAAGTGCTTCGATTGGGTGGGGCTCTGCATTGAACCCACTGATGCCTACTATAACTTACTCTCATCAAATCGTGGTCAGTGTGTGAAGGTAAGAGAGGCCATCGCTGGCGACGTGCGCCGTACCAGATTGCTAGGCGCACAGATGAATGCAGAAAACCTGTCGGCTGGAGGCACGCTGTGGGCAGGTTTGGAAGAGCATTTTGAAAGCAAGTCTAGCATCACAAACGGCGATGAACATGGCTCCATAAGAAGTAGAGATTTGAGCAGCCAACTGGCCCATGATGCATCGGAACCTGTGTACGTAACTACTACCACGCTCTCTACGGTATTGGACGCGCAGAACTTTCCCAAGCAGATGGACTATTTGTCTCTCGATGTTGAGGGTGCAGAATATGAGATCTTGGAGAGCTTCCCTCACAACGAGCGACAGTTTTCAGTTATTACCGTCGAGCATAGTTACAACCAGAAAGAACGGGAAAAAATCAAAGCTTTGTTGGAAGCAAATGGCTACTTGCGGGCGAGGTGCTTAGGGAGTGACGACGGTTATGTTCTCGGGAGTTTGGTTGTGGATGAAAATAGTGTCTTTTCGCAAACCGTAATTTTCGACGATCGAGGCTGTAGCAGTGTTCAAATCCTTAAAGACTGCTTGCACGAGACGACAAAGGAAGAATTTTGCAGCCAGTACGCGGAGTTGCAGTCCAACTGGGTTGCGTGCGACGAAACATTCAAGCATTATAATACCTTGAGTTGTGACGAAGGAGCAATTTTCCACGCCTTTACTGTAAATATGAATGGACATTTCTTAGTAAAAGTGGGACCGAATAAGGACAAATACGAGAAGCCAAACAGCTTACAAGGGGGGGGATTCTTTGCAGGGGACGATTTTGACGAGTCGGGCAACATTTTTTTGGACTCCTCGGCTGATGTTGATTCCATTTTGTCAAGGTGGTGCAATGCGAATTTTGAGATTGCCGGTGCCGATAATGTGAACGATTGTGTCTCTCAGATGGAATATTATGTGAATGACCAGCTTGAAGAATACCACTCGGGGCTGAAAAATACTGCTCTGAAAATTTACTATACCAGTAGACGCCACAAAGGCCACAATGAGTTTTAACCGTTTTTCGTAGGCGCAAACTTAAAACATTTATACTAATGCAACATTATAAAATAACAAATATTTTTTTTCTCTCTCGCGATCACCTGTAGCGGGGATGTGTCGTCTCTTTGCTAACGTAAGTCATGCTTCCCGTGAATCTGTCAGGTTGTTCAACTTTGACCGTTCTTACCCACGGTCCATTGATAGGGGGCACCTTTCTGCACTTCTTCTTGTCGCCCGGTTTTTCAAAGTTAATCAGGCTGCATAGCTTTTCCATGGGACTCTCCGCCTTGTCCTTCTTGACCATGTGGCTGGGAAGTACATAATCCCCCTCATCCGCTTCAAGAAACTTGACCAACTCATCCATATCAAGGGTCCCTCCACCATCTTCATCTAAAAAGGCAAAAAGTGCGTCCAGCTCTACACTACTAATATCTCTTGGTGGTATTTTCAAGTGCTTTCGCACGAGAGCCTTGAGTTCACCGAGGTCGAGTGTCCCATTGCCGTCCCTGTCAAACATTCGAAACATGCCCCGGAAATCCATGCCCCCGGAGGTGTAACTAGAGGCCCTTAGCTTCGATTTTATCTTGTGCAACAACTTCCCGTCTCCTTTGATCATATCAATTGCGATTTGAAGTTTCGTCTCCTCGGCCATCTCAATCCGGGTTTCCAGGATTATGGTGTTTCGGCGGTGTTCCATCCTCTTCTTCTGGATTTCCCCTCGTTTGTTCTCTTTCCTCTTCTCGTTATTTGCCTTTGATATCACGTAATCCACCTCCAATTGATCTCCCGCAAATTCTGTGTAGTATTCCGTGACGGCTGCCATGAGTTCATCCTTTTCTATCGAGTGCGATCCATCCGCATCAATCTCATGGAAGCGAGAACGCTTCCCATCTGAAATACCTGTTAGCCACTCCATGAATGCGTGGTGAGGTGTCTGATTCAAAAAAATCTGTAGCTCATTGACTGATACAGACCCGTCGACAGTGCCCCCGTCCGCAGTGGCAATCACACTATCGGAAATCTCCTCAAATTTTGTGTCAAGGTCTTCCAATTCCTTCATGCTCAGGGAGGACCTCCGCTTGAAAACTTTCGGGACCTGTTGCCTCTCTTTCGGAGGCTTAGCGATTTTGAAACCCACTAGTCGACCACTGACCGCACTCGCATTCTTATTTTTTGGGGAGGCAGATTCGCAAAGCTGACGGTGAAGGCATTTCTTCCTCCTTATCTCCTGCAGCCTCCACAGGGGAACATCATCGTCACTGCTTGAGGGTTGACGGGTCGCAGTCTTGATAGGTGAGAACACCACGCCAACCATTTGAAAAACTCGCCTTCGTTGCTTTATCAGTGGGGGTGTGAAAGTGCAGACTGAGTTGAGGACGGACGGAAGACGGACGAGACGGACGAGATTTTTTTTGATCTTTTTTTTTTGTAACTTCCTCAAGATTTCTCACTTATTAACAATTTTCCTGACTTTCAACACGTTCAATAAGCTACAACGAGAAGAGAAGACGAGTGGTTAGTGCATCAAGGATGCCGAAAACTCTACCAGTCCCTCCATTAACTGCCACAGGCCACAGCACGCTCAACAAGCCGCCAGGGACCCCTGTTGGCCTTAAAGCGTTTGGCGGTGGCGCTACACCTGACGCAGACGCCACCCGCCCGAGTAATACTCGTGTCAACAGAACAAAGGAAAACAAGACCTCGTCATTAAATATCAACACAATTATTACTCTCCTAACTTCTCGCCCTCCTCCCCTTTCTGCCGCCCTCCACAACTCCTCCTATACAATCTCTCCGCCCACTCTACTTTCAATTTGGTCCGCCTTCAGCCTACACCTTCGATCACTCCTCTCTCGGCCTTCGCCTCCTACAGTAAAGGTATCAGACCTCGGAACCTTTGGTCACCGCCGCTATAACCTTGGTATTAAAATTCCCACCTTTGTGCTGAACACCAAATTCGCAAAAAGGTGGGGTTTAAGACAGGAGAAGAGCGTTGCTAGTGGAGGGAATGGTTTCGACAAAAACGGAGACGAAAGAAAGAGGATTGAATTGTCGGGAGGAGTTAAAGTGGTGAAGTTCAAGCCATCTGATCTGGGACTCACCACCTCTGAGCTCGGAATGAAGGGTGAAGAGTTATCTTACGCCTTATCGATGTTATTTGATGCGATTGGGGGGGCGTTGAGTGGCACATTGGGTGGCACTGAGGGGAGAGAGGTAGAGGTGGATTTTGGAGTCGGTATTTTGAGGGGAGGGGGAGGGGCAGGGAGCGTAAATTTTTGTTTTATGCAGAGGCCCGACGTGCCAAGTAGTGTCAAGAGGAATGGCGGGAGGGGAGTAAGCCCAAGAGTTAAAAGGTTCGAGGTTCCAGGCATGTCGTCGGCGGCCGAACACGAGGTTACGAAAGGCAGCGGCAATAAAAAAAACAAAGAGAAGCCTAATCTCTCCCTGAACTTTAGCAAGCTTCACCTCAATGCAAACCTCACCACTACTCCCCGCAATGCGGCTTCGGGTCGAGCCCTTACAGCGGAAGCTCTCCGGAGCTGGAGCCCTGTCTTCACCAAACCCATCCGTGACTCCGGGGACTACGGCTTTCTCCTCCAGGGAGAGGGCGGAGACGGAATCGATCACAGTAATGGATCGAACGACCTTGGTGATGAGCCCCCCCCTCCTCTTCTTGACGCCTTCGCCCGCCTCCCTTGCTCTACCATCACCGGGGGGAATCTCCTTACCTCTGCCAGTGACAAAATCGGCTGTTACTACGAGGAGAGAGTGAATTACTGCTTCTTGGATATGAAGAAGGGAAGGATCGGAGTGAGGAGCAAAGGAGCAATGGCAGAGTTGTTGGATAGCAGTGAAGACAACGGCGGCTTCAATGGAGAAGATACGGAGGATGTATTCGGATTAATGCAGATGAAGGAAGACAGAGAGAGGGAGGGGGAAGAAAAAAAGGAAAACACAATCTTGGCGAACACAGCCATTAACGCAGCGAACGTGAATAATGTGCCAAACGTAGCGGCGAGGGCGACGTTATCTGCGATGGGAGCTCAACGCTACTTTTATTACTTAAATTCTGGTTCCGTCGCAACTTCCCTGATTTCCGAATTCCCTTCTGCTATAAGCCAAACCCTTGTTAGCCGATTTCCGACAACCCCCAAGAACGTGATGGATAAATTTCTCGAGGAGGTCAAGCATCTCTACTACCGCGCCCTGAAGAAGTCAACTCTCGACTACGTGCTTTTAAACCCACACGAAAGGCGGCGTCTAAGAATAGAAAAGGTTCCCGATGATATGGTGACGGAAATGTTTGGGGCGACCACCAACCAAGCAAGTACTCCGCTACCCCCCGCTGTTTGGGTTGAAAACTATCAGTATACCATAAGGCTGTTCAATTCCCGCAACATCATAACTACCCCCTTAGTTATCGCCCACGCTCTCTGGAGGGACTACGAGCATCTTTGCCTTGTTGATGTCCCCACGTCTTATGACTCTCACCTCACCCGTGGCTCTCACCGCCAGGTTAACATCCTTCAGTTTGAGGAGGAACAAAGATACCACCTTAAATCTGTCGTCGATACGCTCAAATCGGGCTGGTACTCTTCTCTTTCTAACGTCTTCCAGGATGCTATTGAGGGGGACGAATTTATCGTAGACGCGAACCTCATGGAGAGATATGTCGAAGCGATCGCTGTTTTAATGCAGTCGCAACTTAGGGAGATCGTGACTAAAAGCATCAAATCGTTGGAGGATTTCTTTGCCATGTTCGAAGTGAAAGGCGAGGGGGGGACAGAGGGGGGCAATACAAACCCTTTGTTCTGGGTCGACGACGACGACGACGACGACGACGACGACGACGACGACGACGGAGGCGGAGGCGGAGACGGAGACGGAGACGGAAACGGAGATGGAGACGGAGACGGAGACGATGACGATGACGATGATGATGATGGTGTTGGCGAGGGTGATGATGAGAGAATAGACGATAATAGGAAGCCGGCAACCGACAGCAAAGGTGCCGGTGGAAGAGAAAATGCAAGGACCGATGACGACGATAGAACTGCTCCCAACAATCAGCCTGTGAAACTGTCTTCTTCTTCTTCTCCTCGCTCCGTATCTGCATCCCCTATCCCATCCAAACCGCAACCTGGCCGATCTTCCTCGGCAGGTTCCCCCATAAATGGACCTCCAACCACATCCCAACCACCGCCACTACAGCGAAAATCAAAGGGAAGGAAAAAGACAAAACCTACGAGCATTAAAACGACGTACGAGTACACACGACCTCCACCCCCTTTCAAGATCGATCTAAATGTCAATTTCACCGGCAACTACAGCATAATTCTCTCGACTTCCCTGAGTCAAGTTACTGACCGCATAATGGATATTTTTGACATGGCGCTTACCTGCTTCGATGATATCGAGGTGATTCAAGACAGGAATTCTGGCTACGGAAACGGAAAGAAGAGCTTCATCAAGGTTATTAACGAGAACGACCATATCATCGTGAAGGCCAGGAACAATATAAAGAGGATAATTAGCGAAAATCTGAAGCTAGCACACCAATCACTGTCACGATATGAATCATTCCACTACTTGATGGAGAAGAGTGACCCCGACATGACTGGATTGTACCTGGAGGAGCGGGACGAGATTATCAATAAGTTCAGCGCAAGTATGGCTGAGCTGAGGTCTCTCCCAACCTCTATCCCCCTGGTGATGGTCTCCCTCAATGGTAGTAATCTCCACGCGCAACTAGACCAGATGGCCGAGCGTAAGATCCGCAACGCGACTGAGAGCGTTGTATCCGAATGCATGACGCAGAACCAAAAATCGAGCAAGCACGGCAGGACCGTCTGGAGCAAGGTGAGCACCCAAAATTCAAGCGAGCCATTTCGGCAAAGCGCGTTAGAAATCACACCCAAAAGCGCCGAATTTATCGTTATTTTAAGTACAAACTAACCGAACCGCAATGCCTCGTTTCATTTGTTCTTTTCCTCACTCGCGCCTCATTTTGGCTCGGTGATGATACATTGCATGCACTTCACCACACGCCGTCTAATTCAAAGTTATCCAAAAAACCAACGAACACGGATGAGCTAATTAAGACGGAAAACTACCTTCGTATCGTAAAGGATAGCGAAATGCCCCAGTTATACAGGGAGATTGCGGGGATCAAGGACCAGGTCAACTTCATGTTTGAGCACAGCGCTCTCACGGGCGATATTCTTGATAGTGTATACGGTACATACAGGCAAGTTAAGGACGTCGATACGCAATTTCACAGAGCGACCGAGATTGCGCACGCGAAGAGAATGGAATTTGAGAACAACGCGAGAGATATCAAACGAGCCTTGATGAATAACCTCAAGAACCTGGAAGACCAGGTGGACACCTTTAAACTCAAGGGTGACATGAAACTCATGGTTCAGAAATATTTGGAGCAGCTGGATAGCTTGAGCACAAGCGTAGAGCAAGCGAAATTGAAAGCCAACGTAATCAACCAAGAGGAGAGCAAACTAGGGTGGGTCACCACCGACTTCAAGCAAATCACCGTCATCGAGGATAAGGTTGAGCCTTTCCGAATGCTGTGGAGCACTAGCTTAACCTTCCGCGCCGAATACGCGAGTTGGACGAGGAGTCCGCTGTTCAACCTTGACAGGCAGGCTGTAGAGGAGAATCACAAGAACATGCTTGCCAAGATGCTCAAGCTTAAGGAGCGCTTCGAGGAAGACGGTGCCCCCGAGCCCGCTAGTGTGGCCGCCAGCGTAGCCGAAAAACTGCAGGCGTTCGGCATTCACATCCCTCTTCTCAGGGCGCTTACTAATACCAGGTTGCAAAAAGGTCATTGGAAGAAAATTAGCGCGATTGTTGGATTTACCATCTCTCCTAAGGACAATGCAGTTTCTTGGACCAATTTGAAAGACCAGGGGGCTCTGACGGAAGAGAACATAAAGAAGATCACTGTCCTGAGTACTGAGGCAGATAAAGACTACGACCAGGTAGTGTATAAAGACTACGTCGTGGAAATGGACGACGACAAGGAAAGACTTTGTATAACCCTGGTCAAGGACGAAGATCATCCTTGGGTACTTGGGGGAATTTGGACGGTGGACCAGGGGAAACTTGAGAAAGATTTGATTTGCATTAGAACTCATCTGGATCGTATCAAAGAAATAAGCGAGAGCATCAACGGGGAAGAGTTTGCTGTTGAGGCTGAGAACCTCAAGGAGGACTACCAAAAGTGCCACAACATGGTCGAAGCGTTAGTGGAGACGCATGTTGTTTGGACAAGCTTGATTAAGGTGGCGAATGTGAGAGACGGAGGTGGGAATAGGGAGAGGGCCCATCAAATATCAGCAGCGGACGCACAGTGGAGAAACACTTTGTCCGAGCTAGAAGAGAACGAAGCTGGCGACGAAAGCGATGGTAGCAGTGACGACGACGACGAAAGTGGCAAGGAGGATGGCGCCGGGGGAGGAGGTGACACTTTTGATGCTGAAAAAGATACCAAAGGCAACAAAGTAGATGTCACTCCCTTGGGCAGCAAGAGAGGAATTACAACGGGGGAGTCGAGAGAAGGCGTAAAGAAGGGCAAGAAACTCTTCGCGTTGGTCAAGCACGATAATCTTTACGACAAGATTGTCGAGGTTAGAGATGTTCTGAAGGCTCTCAAGAAGGGCGACGATACAAGGAAGCTGTTCCGCCGAATCACCAGGAGGGCGAGTGCCGTCATCAAGATCACTGGAGGCAAGGCCTTTAAATAATATGTTTAAATAAACTGTAGCATCTTTTACTAGCATTGCAAACACTTTTTTTAAGTCACAGTTTTATTTGTATTTTTTTATCGGAAAAAGGTACACCACGCCGGCACGCCGGTCTTTCTGCCAGTATAATTTCAAAGAAGCAAAACGCTTACCGTCAAAAATAAAACAGAAAGAAGTCCCCAGAGCACCTTCAAATTGCAACCGGCACAAAAGGCGAGCAAATAACTACAGTCCAATCCGCCCCAATAGGCGTATTTCTCGAGATTATTGTAGGGGTTGTAGAGCGGGTGGCAGGTACACTCCCCCGTAGTAAAATCGCACAGGCCGTTCGGAAAGCTACAATTGTTCAGGCACTCCCTATACTGGCAATATTCCCCGAAATATCCGGGGTTGCACATGCAGCGGCTCACTGGGAATTCAACACTGCAGTAACCGTTGAAGCTGCAGTCGTACTTGCAATCCTTGATGCTGCAATCTTCCCCAATAAAGGGGGGCTGGCATTGGCAGGTGCCATAACCGTCACAGATCCCGTTGCTGGCACCTTGTCTCTCCAAGTTGCACGTGTCTTTCTTGACGTCCGCAAGGTAGATGTCGTCGTCGGTGTGGACGTGGCCGCTATAGCAGCAGTGACTGCAGACCTGCTCCTTGGTGAATTCGTCGTAGTAACAAAAGTCCCCAGGGCAACTGCTATTACTACAATCTATCCCGTAAAAACCTGGGTCACAGAAGCAGTCCCCGTAGTTGCAGATCCCGTTGTTGCTGCAGTTGTTGTTACAAACATTTATGTTGAATTGCCAAAAGTCACCTAACACCTCCGTCTCGTGTGTGACGGAGAGGGTCGCCTCTGAAAGAGGGTCAACGTATCCAACCCCTCCAAAAAAGAGCAACGTACCAAAATCTTCGACGAAGACAGCAGTGTGATCAGAGCGGGAGGTTGGCGAAGTCCACAGCTCACGGTCTGGTCTCGTGCAGCCGTCCCACCCGTATCTCTGTCTGCGGGGCTGCTTGATGAAGACGGATTCATCCGCCCTGCCAAACAGACCGTCGGTGACTTTTCCCCTCGTTGGCTCCCCGACAGCCGAGGTGCAGTATTCCCACACCACGCCATTTTCTAGCTCGTCGTGCTTGCTATTGTTGAAATCCTCGCTCGCAAAGAGCGCTGCGAGGTTTGAAATGCTATTTATGGGAATCTCTCTGGCATATTGTCGGAGGGAGGTGGCGGCTTTTGGAGCCATGGGAGATCCGTCTAAGACCTCGCTGTAGGGAGTCTCAACAACGATTCCATTCTCATCCTTGTGCCGTTCCACAAGGTCGAGCATGTACGCTGTAGCATCGTCGTGGATGCCGTAGTACTGCCCTGTCCAATTACTTCCCGGGGGCATGTAGCTCGGGCGGTAATTATGGTCGGGATAATAGTCCGGCTGCTCGTAGGCTGGTAAAACACCAGACTTGACGTACATTGCGTTAGCCCCTTTATCGTCTGCAAGTGCCCTTGAGAGGTCTTCGGGGAAGGTCATCATCTTGCACTCGGGATGTGAGTAAATGTACTCCCAATCATCTACACAAGTATCGGGCCAGTCGGCCCACACGAATCGTTTTTTTTGTCTCCAGCGACCTTCATTACGAGATGCATCACCATCAGATGTTATATTGAAGTACCACGTATCGTCGTAGTGGTGGTTGTTGTAGTACCCTCCAAACATAATTAATATATTGCCACTGATGATCATGATATGATCGGTCCTCCGATCCGGATTTACTTCAGTCGAAAAAGTAAACTCGGTCCATTTGTAGGATGTTAGATTGTAAAACCACAGGTCATCAAGATAGAAAGGGTAGGTCGGGTACGGCGTGAATCCGCCGCCGAGCTTTGATGACTGAACCCCGATGCCCGATCCAGGACCGTCAGTGCTTATGTATGGAAAGTAGGAAGTGAAACCGCCGTGGATCCAGAACCCCTCTCTTTCAGAGTCAAATATCCCGATGTGACCGGCGCGCTCCTTGGGCCATAGCGTCTCGCTTCTCTTGTCATTACGCGACGCCCAAGTGATGCCAGGATCGTCAAATGTAGTACCAATGGGAAGTTTCTGCTCCCACTCCCCATATCCGCTGGAATCAATCGGAACCTGCGTGAACTCATCGAGGCGCCGCTTTGTATATATCCACAAGTCGTTTAGGTAGCCACCGGAGGGGTATAAGTTGGTGTTGTTCCACAGATTTCCCTCAAAGTTGTTCTGGTCAAAGCCATGCCAGAGACGATGACCCCCGAAGAAAACCATTCCGGCCTCCCCTGTATTTTTGTTCGTTACTCCGGAGAGAAGAGAAAACTTCCACCGCTTTCCTGGACTTTCGCCGTCCTGAAAATGTCCGATTGGGTAAATCTCCATCCATGAGTTGTCCCTAGTATCAAAGCTCCACATATCATCGCAGTAATCCTCACAACGTTGCGAGAATCCCCCGTAGATCAGCATCGTCTTGTCGTCGAACATGGCTGCGCCGTGGTGCCAACGTTCAGACGGAGTGGTGCAAAGCTCATTGCCGGCGAAGATTTGGCAGCCGCCATCGACAACCCCGGGGTTGAGGACCTCCCAGCCACGGTCGGAGCATGCCATATCAGCATATCTGCATTGAGGATATTGTGAGAATAGGTTGGGCGCCGCGTACAGTGTAAGCGAACACAACAAGGCGAAGCTTTCAGGAGAGGCTGCGGACAGAAGGGCGGCAGGGAAACTGTTTTCCGTTGGTCCCTGTGTGCTTCTCTAAAAATTCCTGTGACTCACCTAGTACAATCCAGATTATACTCCCACACATCGTTATAGTAAAGTCCAATTGGCACGTATCCACATTCAGCCTCTTTCCTCATCTTATCCTCTTCATTTGCGTCCTCGTCAACCTCCCAAGCATAACTGCATGTCTCCTCCCCCCCGACCATTTGGCACTCCTTCTTCATTCCACATCCCTCAGCTGTCTCATTGTAAAGTGGGCTCACAGGGCGGTCATCATATGTCTCAAACTCTAATATTCCATCGACGTCAGCAATTTTGTACGACTTTGGGACGTGGCTCTTCTGACCTTCGTTGCTTCTTCCACCAAACAGCACTAGCTTGGTACCGAGGAGCACAATTGAATGACCCCGACGAGAACCGGGACCCCGGGAACCCTTCCAGGTCTTCTTCCACTCATCCGCGTTTGAGGATATGTCCGTGTCACGGGCTGAACTGACATACCCGGGGTCAGTTTGGGTTGTATAGTCCCATCGCCGCCATGATGAGGTTGGGTGGGGGAGGTATGTTGTAAGAAGAAAGAGGAGGAGGGGGCAGGAGGTGGTGGGAGGGGTCATTTTTTTGGCGGAGAGGAGTGAGTTTGAACGTATTGGTGTATGGTGTGAGGGACGATAATCAAGCCATGGTGACTATGGGTAATTGTGGAGGGCTTTCAAGTTTGTTTCGGCAAAAAAAAAATCGAAAACTCGGAGATATTCAAAGGATAGCAAATCCATTCTGAAGCGCCTTTACTCCGGATACAAACGATAACTTCTTCCCTCTCGTAACGCTTGTTTGACTATCAGCAAGGGTCGCTCTGGTCTCGTTTAGACCGCCATTCTTTCCAGCCCCCTTTGGTGGAAATTTCGTTTTAGGTGCCAAAACGTTAACGGGGCTCAAACCAAAAATATAGCACGTCCACCCCCCACTGTTCGTCCCCCTAGTTCCCCTTTCAACAATATCTCTCTTTAAAACCCCAAACCAAAAAAAATGGATTTCGACAGTGACCGCATAACGTACTCCGCTCGAAACCTCCTCCCCTCCCTCACCAGTGACCCCCTTGACCCTAACTCTGCTCCCTCCAACCCCGATGACCCTCCCTTAGAACCACCATCATCATCATCATCGGCCCCTACAACGTCATTATCGGCCTACACCCGTCACTTTCGCGAGTTCCTCCGAAACTACCGTCAGAACTCCTCTTACATTTACCGCCAGCAGCTCTCCTCCCGTTCCCGTCGCAACGAGTCCTTCGTGACGGTGGACCTCTCCCACCTCGGGGAGTACGACCAGTCGCTGGCGAGCGGCATTAAGACGTGGCCGGAGGTTTTGATGCCGTGCTTCGAGGAGGGCGCGCGGGAGGCTCTGGATAGTTTGAGGGTGAATTTCAAGAGGAAGAGGGACGAGAATGGACAGAATGGAAGAGATGATCACGAGGTCGTTGGTGATGAGGAGGATGTTGACGACGAGAACGAGAACGACAATCTCAATGGCCCCGACGGGCAGTCCTCATCCAGAACCAGAACAATACAAGTAATACTCACCTCGACGCAAACCCCCCTCCCCCTCCGTTCGATAACCTCCTCCCACGTGAACACCCTGTTAAAAGTCCCCGGAATAATAATCTCCTCCGCCCGCATCCGTTCGAAGGCTATGAGCATCGCCCTCCGCTGTACGAAGTGCGGCAGCAGACACACCGTTAAGATCAGCAACCCATTCGGCAACGCTCAGATACCCCAGAAGTGCCAGGGGAGGCGAGGTCATGAGGCCGATGGACAGGATTGTGGCCTTGCCCCGTACGCCATCATTCCTGATGATTGCGGATACGTCGACTTGCAGTCTCTGAAGCTGCAGGAGCCTCCAGAGCTGGTTCCTACTGGGGAGATGCCACGGAACATCGTCGTGAGCGTGGAGAGGGAGCTGGTCGATAGGTGCAAGCCGGGGGATAGGGTCATGGTAGTCGCAGTGGCGGGGCTGATGACCCTCATGGGGAGCAATAAGCAGACCAGTAAAAAAATGTACCTCCGGGCCTTCGGAATGATGAAGGACGGCAGCGGCAATGGCTCCCACGGCTCCCACCTCTCCTTCACCCCGGGGGAGGAGCAGGCTTTCCTGGCCCTGAGCAGGCGGCCGGACGTGTACAAGATCCTCTGCCGCTCCATCGCCCCTTCAATATCCGGCTCGTACACCGTCGACATAAAGAAGGCCATCGTCTGCCAGCTCATGGGCGGCTCCGCCAAGCGGCTGCCCGACGGGATGAGGCTCAGGGGGGACATCAACGTGCTGCTGCTGGGCGACCCTTCCACCGCCAAGAGCCAGTTCCTCAAGTTCGTGGAAAAGGTCGCACCCGTGGGCGTTTACACGTCCGGGAAGGGATCCTCCGCTGCAGGACTCACGGCGAGTGTCATAAAGGACGCGAAGGGGGAGTTTTATTTGGAGGGGGGGGCAATGGTGCTGGCGGACGGTGGGGTGGTTTGTATTGACGAGTTCGATAAGATGAGGCCGCAGGATAGGGTCGCGATTCACGAGGCTATGGAGCAGCAGACTATCTCAATCGCCAAAGCCGGCATAACCACCGTCCTGAACTCCCGCGCCTCCGTCCTCGCGGCAGCTAATCCAATCTTCGGTCGCTACGACGACCTCCGCTCTGCCGGGGAGAACATCGACCTCATGACCACCATCCTCTCCAGGTTCGACCTGATCTTCATCGTCAGGGACGTCAGGGAGGAGGAGAGGGACAAGGCCATTGCCAGGCACGTCATGGGGATTCACGTCAATAGCAAATCTGATAGCGACAACACCGGGAGAAACTCGGCGGGAGGAAGCGGCGCACAGATCGGATCCGAAGGAGGCCTTCTGCTCGATTCGAAAGAGGGTAATTCCGACCCGGATGGCGTCGGTGGCACGTCTGCACAGGATATCGAGGCCAACGCCTCCCATGTCGCAGCCAATGGCGGCGACCTAACCATCCCCACCATGAAAAAATTCGTTCAGTACTGCAGGTCCCGGTGCTCCCCGAGACTCTCACAGGAGGCGGGGGAAGTGCTCAGCTCGGCTTATGTTAAGATTAGGGACGATGTTAGGAAGAGGGCGGAGGGGGACGGAGGGGCGGGAGGGGACTCAAGCCAGGCCGTGCCTATTACTGTCCGTCAGCTCGAGGCACTTGTCCGCCTGAGCGAGAGCCTGGCGAAGATGAGGCTGAGCGCGGAGGTCGCCGCGGAGGACGTGGCCGAGGCGCTCCGTCTCTTTAAGGTATCCACCATGGCCGCGAGCGAGACCGACGCGAACAATGGGTCCTCCGACCTGATGCGCGGCGTGAAGGCGTCCGACAGGGAGGATTACGTACGCGCGGAGGCGTTTGTGAACTCCCGGGTCGGCGTGGGGACCACGGTTAATAGGAGTAGGCTGATTGAGGAAGCGGTGGGGGTGGGGTGGAACGCGATGGTCATTGCGAGGGTCGTGGCGGTGCTTTGTCAGAAGGGGGATATGGTGGAGAAGAATTCGGGGAGGCTGGTTAAGAGGGTTAGGTGAGGGGGGGGGGAGAGGGGTGCAGTTTTGTTGAGGGAGCAGGAAGAAGACACCGAGAATTAAACAACGATATGCGATGAGAGAAAGGCGAAATGCAACGCGATGTTATGTTCTTAGTGTTACATAGCACGACGTAGCACCTCAATACCACACCACACCACACCACACGGCAAGGCGAAGCACAAACACGACACTTCACGACACAACACGACACGACAAGACACGATGCCCACAACCACGTAACAACAGAACACAAACTGGGACAGAAAAAGGGAGTTTTATTAACGAGAGAAAACTAAATTTCGGTTTGGTGGGTGCAAATTGTCTTTTGCTTCTTTAACCTTCTGTCAATACTTTTCATTTCCCCCCCACCGTCCCGTTCTTTTCATCTCCTCATCTATCCTAAGAACACGCGTCTACAGAACACAATCACGACGACCTCTACCAAACACAACATTAATATAGCATACCATTCACCACGTCCCCTTTGCCGGTCATTTCATCATTCATCGACGGTACTCTTGGCCATGGCGAATGACTGGTAGCAATTACTATGGTTCGTCTCCAACCCACAGCACACAGTGCAAACCTTACTCCTCTTCTCAATGGACATTTTCCTACACCTCTTCTGCGGTTTCCCCTTCCCCATAGGATTTTCATTCAATATACAATCGCCACTGGGGTAATACGTCACGTCAGGGAGAGTCCGTATCGACTCGATGTACGACAATATTGAATTCCGATCCTTGACATTCTGCTCACTTACTGGTGCCTTAAACAGCTCCCCAAAGCCGGGCAAAAAATGCGCCCGGACGGTCCTTGATATCCCATCGACCGTGAATGACACACACCTGATAATAGTATTCCCCTGTGGCGGTGTCGGTATACTTACAGGATCCTTCACGGTGAGTTTACAAACTCTCCCTCCTGGCTCAATCGACAGCGTAGTGTTGTCTAGAGCGATGGCGCGGTTCTTTTCTTTCGGGTCTGGGAACTCGACATAGGCACGACCGATGCACTGGCTGGCGGAGTCGTAGACGATGTTGATGCGGGTGAAGTTGCCGCAGTGGGAGGCGGAGTCTGGGACGTCTGGGGTCGGACTGTATTCGTCAAAGTGGCGTCCTGGGATTTGGAAGAGGGTTGAGGGAAGTGAAAGGGTGTTAGTGTATTCTTGTTTTATCATTCTTTCATTCCGTCTACAGTTGCCAAAGTCTTATGGCCAACCAAACAAAACAACACATCTTAATATATTCTCACGAGCAGCAAAATAAATTTGACTTACTCAAAACTTCCTCACTGATGTCCGGGGGGAGATTCTCAACGACGAGAATACAGTCCGTCTTATTCGTATGAACCATATTGAAGTACTTCTCCGGCTTTTTCCTCCTCTTCGCCTTCTCCTCCTTCTCTTTGTCCTCCTCTCTTATCCTGGTCGCCAACTCCCCTTCTGGATCCTTCTCGGCCTCAGCCCTCTCCCAATTGTCCTTATAATCACCAACCTTGACCTCGGCAAACTTATGATTCACCAGCTCCAACAAATATTCCGCTTCCTCGACAAGCTTAGTGTTAATCTTGGTGAACCCATGGTTGTTGGCCCGGGTGATAGCTGTCTTGAGTGCGTTGGGGTCAGTCTCCTTTTTCCTCTGGAGGAGCATCGCAGACTCGAGGCCGTCGATTATCTTCTGGGACTTGGACCACGAAGATTCGGTGGCGGGGAGGGTGGGGGGGACACCATTTCCCATCTTACAAGGTACAGTGTGTGCAGCAAGAGTGTGAGAGAAGAAGGGGGACGGAGGTTTCAGGTACTGAAGAGGTTTTAGATACCGCTTACACGCGGTTTAGTGCGCTGCCGGATTTGTTAATGGACACGCAAATACTACCAACGAGGCAGGCAAGCACTTCCTGAGACGGGGGAAATGCTCAAGTGAAAGAGCTGTTGTTCCAAGAGATGGGGAATGTTTCTCACAGGCTGGGAAAGTAATTAAGTGGTACCAAAGTTATCCCAAACTTCTCGGGGCGAACATTTGCTAGTTATCTGCTAGAAAAGAGGGGAAATAACAAAATCAATGATTCTGGAAGACAGTGGGGGTTACAAGGAAGCATCCTCAACCCGCGCATCTCATCGGAAAACGGAAAATGGTCCGTTTTCACCATTTTTCAAAAGACCCTCCACAACAACAACAGGTAAATCAGAAGTCGAAATAAGCTGTCTTCCCCCCTCCTCTTTGTTTTTAGACCGGATTCCGAACGAATAATTTGGAATAAAGTTGCTGGGAGAACCCCCCTGCGAGCTGGCATGCCTTCGCCCGGGGAAAATAGGGACACCGTTCCCCCAGCCCTGGGTGATGATACACTCGCTCTCTCCACACGAGAGGTCACGCGTGGTCTTAAGGCAACTCAATTGCTGATGGATTGGGCGGAATTCCGTCAAGCTGATGCTAACACATTTCTCCTTCTCTCTGCCTACCGCATGCCACAACACTTCACATCACCGATACACCATTCTAAATCACACAATCACCGCACTTCTAATGTCTACGACGGCAAAAACGCCGACGCGGCAATTTCTTGACATCATTATACCCGCACCATTCAACACCCCTCCTACAACTCGTTAGAATTGAATAAGCATCCTCATCTCCTACAGAACCAAAGCTAATGATTTTCTGAAAAGTCAGGTATCAACCGCTATTGCAACGATTACATTGACTAGAAACACTATACCGCCTGCATAGAGAAAGGAAAATCACTTCATTTATTGATCACGGCTACGACGTCAACCTCTGAATACCATTATTTTGGATTTCAAGTTACTATTCTCCCTCCTTCTTCTTTTTTCCCCCTTTTCCGAAGACAGACTTTGAAGGAAAGACAGATCTAATTCACTCCTAGCCACAAAAAAAAGCACCGAACAACGAACAAAAAAAATATCCAGAGAAACATAACATGTTCATGAACGACGATGACTTGGACGTGGATGACCTCCTTGACAACCTCGAGGATGAGGATGACAATGGCATGGGAGAGGCGAAGGGCGTATCCGGTGACTACTCGGAATCCAAGTTTTATGGTTCCGCCAAGAAAAAGAAGAAGAAGAAGAAGAACAAGGTGGACGGGCCGTCTTCCGTGATGCGCCCCCCCGGTATGGCTCCCCCGAGCCGACCTGCTACTGGAGGCGAGTGGACGGGGGGAGGAATGGGGGGCAGCATGGGAATGACAAACGGGGAGGCCAAGGAAGTCTCCTCTAGCATGGATTTCGGATCCGCCCACAGTTCCTCCTCCAGAGCCAGGGTACTGCAGGCTCAAAGGGAGCTGGCAATGAAGAAGAGGGCCCAGCAGAACCAAAGGGGAGGCATGATGGTCCGATCCGATGGTCCTCGCGGACTCGGCGGCATGGACTCTCAACACACACCAGCAATGCGACAATTCTCCGCTCCCAAGAGGGACGAGGGCGACGGCGACGACAATTTGGATGCGCCCAGCAGGGGCGGAGGGTCGCGCCAAAAAGGCCCAAGACCCTCGTACGACTCTAACGACAATTCCGATGATGGGTGGGGGGATCCGAACGTCTCGCGCGTCAAGGCTGACTTCATGTCGAATGCAGGGACCAGGAGCCCCGCAAGGGGGAAAGGCTACCAGAGGCAGGAGAGCGACTGGAGCAATGTCGTTGAGGTTCGCGAGGACGAGGACGACGATGCAGGTTACGGAAGGAAGAAGGAGAAGGGGAAGAGGAGAGATAAGGACGAGGACGAGAGAAGGGGAAGGGGTAATGAAAACAGGGAGAGGGAATTCCGGGGGTACCCTAGTGACGAGAGGTACGAGAGGGAGATGATGGGCAAAGGGGAAAGAAGGAACGACAATAGAGACGGAGACGCTGCGCTCTACGACGAAAGAGACAGGGACAAGGATAGGGATAGGGATAGGAGAGGGTACGATGATAGGGACAGGTACGACAATAGGGACAGACATGACGACAGGAACAGATACGACGACAGAGACAGGGAAAGGTATGGCGACAGGGACAGAGACAGGTACAATGATAGGAACCGATATGATGATCGCGACAGGGACAGGTACAATGATCGCGATCGACACTATGATGATAGGGGCCAGTACGACGACCGCGGCAGAGAGAGGAGGGACGACAGGGGCTACGACGAAGGGTACGACCGCGATAGAGACAGAGACAGAGACAGAGACAGAGGCCGCAACAGTCCACCTAGGGATGAGAACGGGGATAGGAGAGCAAATGCCAGGAGGGAAAGACAGCAAGCGAGAAACGAGTACAATGACGATTACAGCAAGGGCAGGAACGCCGGCAGTGGCGGTGAGAGAGGAAGCAGGGAAAGGAGGGACCTCAGTAGTGAGGCAAGGGACACGAGGGAGGAGATCAAGGAGGACGATCATGCCGCCGCCAAAAAACAGTCCATGGCAGTTGCTAAGGCCGTTCCTAAGGAAACGGTGGAGGAGGCCAAGGGGTCCACCCCGGCACAGCAACAGCAGCAAAAGCCGCAGCAACAAGTGAAAAAACAGCCCTCTTTCAACATATCCGAACTTAACCTCAACAGCGAGAACATAAAGGACTTTATCATGAAGCCTTGTCCTAAGAGGGCAGGGACCATACAGTGCTACATCAAGAGGAACAAATCGGGGCTGAACAAGCTCTTCCCGGAGTATAGTGTTTATCTGAAGGAGGGGGATAAGTTCTTGATGACGAGCAAGAAGAGGAGCAGCAACAAGACGTCCAACTACCTCATCAGCATGGCCAGGGGGGACCACAACCGCCATAGCTCGAACTATATTGGCAAGGTCCGCGCCAACTTTGTCGGTACTGAGTTCCAGATATACGACTCCGGGAGCAATCCCAAAGACGATTACGGTGGGGACGGGTACAGGACCAGGGAGGAGCTCGGAATTGTACTCTACGCCAGCAACGTCCTCGGCAGCAGGGGACCGAGGAAAATGCAGGTCAGCATCAACAAGGTTGACCCGGTGACGGACGAGGTCGTTAAATGGCAGCCGGAGAACAAGGACGACGAAATGCTCCAGGCATACAAGTGCAAGACTGAGGTGGGCATGAGGAACCTCGTATGCCTCATCAACAAGCCCCCAAGATGGAACGACCAAGTCGGGGCCTACGTCCTCAACTTCAACGGAAGGGTTACCATGGCATCCGTTAAGAACTTTCAGCTCGTCGACCAGAATGACCACGACACTATCATACTCCAGTTCGGGAGGGTAGCAAAGGACGAGTTCACGATGGACTTCCAGTGGCCCATTAGCCCATTCCAGGCTTTCGCAATTACCCTCAGCTCTTTCGATAGCAAGATTGCATGTGACTAATTTAAATTTAGTTCGGGGGGTTGTTTGTGTGTTTGTTGAGGGGAAGGGGGACGAGGCCTAAGGTGCTAGAGGAGCGGTACCGATGTAAAATTAAAACGTTGAACACCTATTGAAAAAACCAAGCCTTCCCTTCTCTTCTTGTCGTTATTAAAGTTGTCTACGTCATCATTTTCAAGAAACAGGTTTTCGCCTCCTAACAAGCAAGTGCGCATGGTCTATCTCAGGCACGCTCTTGAGCTCAGGAGGGTTTGTCCACGTTAGAAAGTCAAGCTGCTCCCCCTCTTGGGACCCGGCCTTCAGCTTCCCTTTGGCCTCTTCCAAATCGTTTTCTGTCACACCCCGATTCAGCACCCAAAGGACCAAGTGCTCAACATTGGGCGGGGTGTGATAAGGGAAGTCGTTCTTGTGGAGGGACACTGTCTCACCAAAATCATTGTCATTTAGAGTTGGAGAAATTGCATATTTCATTGCCTTTACACCATCGCGCTCCCTCTCCTCCTCTACTCGCTTAAAAAGTGTTCCAAATTTCTCAGCGGCAATGAAATCGCTCAGAGACCACCATTCTTCCCTTACTGACGCCATGTACAGCTTGTAGATAACAAGGTCCGGAGGAGACCGTCCCAAGCGGTGTAATGTATTTGTGGTGATGACATCCTCCAGCATTTCCCATGTAGGAGGAGGGGAAACGGCAGATGCATCGGGCGGCGGGACGGGAAACGATGACAATGCCATCTTTCCGAACAGGTTCTTGAGGGGGATGAAGGGACTAACGTCGTCGGCAAGGAGAAAGAAAAGGATAATTATTTTAGCGACCAGTCGAGGGGGCATCAATGCGTGGACGGGGTACCGTTTGAGAAACAGAGATGGAGCTTGTGAGGTTGAGATATTTGCAAATTTGTGATCAAAGAATGTTCCGAGTATGGGAATAATGATGTGAACAAAGATACTGTTTTATACGATTTTTTTTCACACACTAGAGCTCTCTCTACTCAACAGCTCTCTACGAAGTAACTTCAAATATTTGTTTAGTCCTAAAAGAAGTGAACCGACTTCAAGTTCTTGTGCCGACAATCTGACTCAAAGGTATCTTCGAGGGAAACAACTTTGTTCAGCTATGAAGCGCAAGAGGGCCGCGCCACAAGAATTTCCTCCCGTCGACACGCCAGTCTTTAAAGCGGCAACGGCTGGACTTTCTATGCTCCATCCAGAAGTCACACAACGTAACGAGGA
>Ga0115557_1000171_pt1 | contig 45259 bp, 38 predicted proteins | sample COGITO_mtgs_1104_FD_87280 | JGI IMG/M metagenome (GOLD analysis project Ga0115557, IMG submission 87280) | Pelagic marine microbial communities from North Sea - COGITO_mtgs_110421 | ecosystem: Environmental > Aquatic > Marine > Epipelagic | place: Germany:Helgoland, sampling site Kabeltonne...
GCGAAATAAACGACACAAAGCCATCGCGCCGTTTGCTGCGCATATAGCGCAAGCCAATAAAAAGTGGGAGGTTGGTTAACATGCAGGGATTAAACCCGAAAGCCGCAGGACACACAAGATTGCATGGCTTAAGGAGAGCCCTTCACAGTCATGCAATGCTGTACCAAGTGGCCCGTGCTTTCCCATGTCGCTGGATACGTCCCTCGTTGACCAGCTCACGTAACCTGACTTTCAATGTGTTTTGGTTCGCGCCCGTGAACTCTACCATCTGTGCAATTGTTAAACGCTCGTGCACTCCCAAGAGTTTGAGCACCTGAACGGAGAGCAACGGCAACGAGCTATCACTGGCGGTCTTTTCTTGTTCTACCTTAGCGGCAAGATTGACCTTTTGTTTTTTCATGCAGCGCAGAAAGAAGCCCAGCCATGGCTCCCAATCAGGAGCATCATTCTTGAGTGTCGTTTGGGTACGCCGGAGGGCCTTGTAGTAAAGGTTTTTGTTTTCTTCAACGATGCTTTCCAATGAAGCATAAGGCACATATTCATAACCCGCACGTAATAATAGTAATGTGGTTAGAATACGTGAAAGCCTGCCATTACCATCCTGAAACGGATGAACGGCCAAAAAAACCACATTGAAGACGGCAATGATTAGAAGCGGATGCATCGCCGATTCATCAAAGGCTTTGGCTGCCCATCCCACCAGTTCTTGCATTTCTCTGGGCGTATCAAAGGGCGTGGCTGTTTCAAATACTATGCCGATTTCACGCCCATCAGCGTCTTTTGCCACCACATGGTTAGGAAGTGTTTTATAGGAGCCCCGATGTCGATCATCTTTAGTGCTATGACGGAGCAAAGTTTGGTGTAATTGACGGACATGATTTTCAGTAAGATTTAGCTCTTCATAAGCCTGAAATACCAAATCCATCACTTCGGCATATCCGGCCACTTCCTGTTCATCACGGGTCTTAAAGGATGTCGAACTAAGATTTGAAAGCAGTGTTTCCACCTGCAAATCAGAAAGCTTTGCCCCCTCGATCCGTGTGGACGAGCCAACACTTTCAATCGTCGCCACTTTGCGTAATTTTTGTAGGCGCTCCGGTGAGAGTGCTTTCAATGCCTGCCATTGACCCTTGAACTCATCGATCTCGGCGATAAGCTGCAAGACATCCTGGCCAACGGTGATTAACGGCTCTTTCATCTATGCCTCAGTTACTGTATCTGATACTCGATTTTTATACCCGATTATACCCAATTATACCCGGTAATCTAGCCGTCCTTTCCTGAACGCCAACTCCATATCCGAGAATAGACACTTGGTCGTGATCGATAGCCGGGAAGATCGCAGCATCAAACCAGTCAAATATCTATTTCGGTTTCGACTTCCTCTGCAATCAAATACGACATAGATCATATCTAATTTGTAAAACCCAATCACGGTCACAGGCTCTTCTGTGTCCTACAATTAATGCAGTTGAATCCGCAGCAACTTATAACAAAGGAATGTTAGCTATGAAAAACCTGATATTGGCTCTGACGATTACCGCTCTAAGCACCACCCTGAGCAGCATCCTTTACGCAGAGCAAATCACCTTGCCAATTGGCGAGCAAACCCGTCAGTCAGAGCTGCCCTTGCCCCAGCGCGGCATGCATAAAAACGCTGTATTACAAGAGTTTGGTGACCCCGAGGAGATGACCGCGGCGGTGGGTGAGCCACCGATTAGTCAGTGGATCTACGCGGACTATGTGGTCTACTTCGAGGCCAGCTGGGTGATTCAAGCGGTGGTAAAACACCCACCGCAGGATGATGAGCGCTAAGGGAAGACTTAGCGCTGTTTGTCCTCAAAGCGTCGGTGCTCACGGCTGACGCGGTTGAGACCGTTCATTGAGGCGATGCGGTAGGCTTCGGCCATGGTGGGATAGTTAAAGGTGGTACGGACAAAGTACTTAATGCTATTCGCCTCCCCTTCTTGATTCATAATCGCCTGTCCAATATGAATAATCTCTGCGGCCTCTGCGCCAAAACAGTGAATGCCGAGTATCTGCAGGGTTTCCTGATGAAAGAGAATTTTTAACATTCCCACTTCTTCACCGGAAATATGCGCTCGGGCTGTGTCTTTGAAATAGGCGCGGCCAATTTCATAGGGGATTTTTTGTTCGGTGAGCTCGCGCTCATTTTTGCCGACAAAGCTGATCTCGGGAATCGTCCAGATACCAGTGGCGACATCATCTACGCGGTACTGATCTGTCATGCCACACATATGGGATGCGGCAAAGCGACCCTGGTCATAGGCAGCGCCAGCCAGTGCCGGCCAGCCGATAACATCACCGGCAGCGTAGATATGTGGGATGGCAGTTTGGTAGTCTTTATTGACCTGTATCTGACCGCGAGAATCTGTTTCTAAGCCTATATCTTCTAAGCCCATATTCTTGGTGTTACCACTGCGGCCGTTGCACCAGAGCAAGGCTTCAGCATGAATGCGCTTGCCAGATTTAAGCTCTAGGGTGACGCCATTTGCACCGGTGGTGACGCTCTCATACTCTTCGTTGTGGCGTACCATAACGTTGAGATCGCGGAGGTGATAGCTCAGTGCATCAGAGATTTCGTCATCGAGAAAGTTCATCAGCCATTCTCTGGTGTTGACCAGATCGACCCTAGTGTCGAGTCCCGAGAAGATTGACGCGTACTCGCAGCCAATCACACCGGCGCCATAAATAATAATATTTCGCGGCGTGCTATCCAGATCCAGAATCGAGTCGCTATCAAAAATACCGGGGTGACTAAAATCTATATCATCGGGGCGATAAGGACTCGACCCTGTGGCCAATAAAAAGTGCCTGGCACCGACACTAATCACTTTGCCATCAGTCGCGGTCACTGAAATTTCATGCGGCCCAACAAATGTCGCGCGCCCGACATAGGTCTGCACACGATTGCGCGCATAACCTTTGGTGCGGCCCTGAACCTGTTTGACAATGACATCATCTGCCGCCTTCATCACCTCAGGAAAAGAGAACCAGCGCGGCTCGCCGACGGCGCGAAACATCGGCATGGTGTTGTATTGCATCATCCGCCGAATCGACTGTCGCAGGGCCTTTGACGGAATGGTACCGAGGTGTGTGCAGTTGCCGCCAGCCAATGATCGCTCATCGACAACCGCGACTCGCCAGCCCTGCTTGACTGCATTCATCGCAGCGCCTTCACCAGCAGGACCACTACCGATAACCACTAGATCAAATTGATAATTGGACATGCTTAGCTTTTTTCCTGTTCTGAAGAACGCAGATTGGCGCTCGCATCGTAGACCATATCGGCATCACTCAGCTCATCGCATTTATTCGGATCACCACCGCAGAGGTCGCAGCTGTAGTTGGCTTCACCCAGTGCCGCACCGACCCCACCACAGGAGCCGGCAATGGGTTTGCCGCCCATCAGTACGCCCACTGCCATTGCTGTAATCAGCAGGGCAAAAATAATAATGGTAAGAAAGATTTCTGCCATGTTTAGTTCTCGCTGTTAACCGCATCTGCGATCAAATACGGTTTAAAGGCATCACTGTAACGCGCCGCAAATTGCCCGTCTGCTTTGACCAACATATACACTGCTATGGATTGCTGGTTGGCTATTTCTAGCGCCGCTTCGTCACCCATTACCAAAAAGGCGGTGGCCCAGGCATCGGCATCTATGCAGCGATCGGCAACGACTGTCACCGAGGCCAGACGATGCTCTATAGGCCGACCGGTTCGTGGATCTATGCTGTGAGAGTAACGTTTGCCGTCTTTTTCAAAATAATTTCTGTAGTCACCGGAGGTGGCTACGGCTGCACTCTCAAGAGCAATAATATTGTTCACCTGCCCCATGGCATCCGGAGTCTCGATGGCAATGCGCCAGGGCTGCCCTTTCGGGTTTAAGCCGCTAACCCGCATTTCACCACCCACTTCCACCAGATAATCTGGCAGTGCCAACATTTCCAGTAGCTCGGCAACCTGATCAACGGCATAGCCTTTGGCTACGGCAGATAGATCTAGGTTCAAAGCCGAATCTTTGCTGATCGATTGCTTGTCGGCATTGAATATCAGGTGCTGGTAACCAATGCTCGCCAGTGCCTGGCTAATTTCATCATCTTCGGGAATGCGGTCATGGGTCATCTGTGGACCAAAACCCCAGAGATCAACCAGTGGACCCACAGTGGGATCGAAGGCACCGGCGCTGTGTTGCCAGATCTGACGGCTGGTCTGCAATACAGTCCAGAGTCCTGCGGAGGCCACTGCCTCTTCGCCAACCGCCTGGCGGTTAAACAGGCTTAACTCGGAATCCGATTTGTAAGTGGACATGGCTAGGTCAACTACATCCAGCGCCTCGTCGATCTGCTCGGCTAGATCAGCCGGTGCTGGTTGGTCGGCCACTATGGTGATGTGATAGCTGGTGCCAAATTTGCTGCCTGAGATCTGCACAATCTCAGGGGCGTGGTCACAGCCTGCTAGTAGCAGCAAGCTGAGCAGAGCTGAAAGCAAAAACGAGGCTTTCACAAGCCCCGTTATTTTGCTGCTAGATAACATCATCAAGCGCTATTACCCGCCGAAGTCATCGAGGAAGATATTTTCGTCCTCAACACCCAGGTCCTGCAACAATTTGACCACTGCCGCGTTCATCATTGGCGGCCCGCACATGTAGTATTCGCAATCTTCAGGCGCTTCGTGGTTCTTAAGATACTGCTCGTACAACACATTGTGAATAAAGCCGGTAAGTCCTTCCCAGTTATCTTCAGGCTGCGGATCAGAGAGTGCCAGGTGCCAGTCAAAGTTATCATTCTCCGCGGCTAAGGCGTCGTATTCATCATCGTAGAAACATTCGCGCAATGAACGTGCACCGTACCAGAAGCTAATCTTACGCTTGCTTTTGAGACGCTTGAGCTGATCGAAGATATGCGAGCGCATCGGTGCCATTCCCGCACCACCGCCGATAAACACCATTTCATTGTCGGTATCTTTGGCGAAAAACTCACCGAATGGTCCATAGACAGTAATCTTATCGCCCGGCTTCAAACTAAAGGTGTAAGACGACATTTGACCTGGCGGAATGCCTTCAGAACGTGGCGGTGGTGTCGCGATGCGGATATTGAACTTAACAATACCAACTTCATCTGGATAGTTGGCCATTGAATAGGCGCGAATCACAGGCTCAGTAACAATCGACTCGTGCTTAAAGAAGCCAAAGTGCTCCCAATCACCGCGATACTGCTCGTCAATATCGAAGTCAGAGTATTTAATATGGTGCGGCGGACATTCGAGCTGCACATAACCGCCAGCGCGGAAATCGACATCCTCACCCTCTGGCAGACGCAGGGTCAGCTCTTTGATAAAGGTCGCCACGTTGTGGTTTGACTCAACCACACATTCCCAGCGCTTAACACCGAAAACTTCTTCCGGTACTTCGATTTTCATGTCCTGCTTAACTGGAACCTGACAGGAGAGCCTCCAACCTTCAGCCGCCTCGCGACGATTAAAGTGACTTTCCTCAGTTGGCAGCATTGAGCCACCGCCGTCAGAAATAACGCATTTGCACTGCGCGCAACTTCCGCCGCCGCCACAGGCTGACGGTAGGAATAAACCAGCATTGGAAAGTGTCTGCAGCAGCTTGTCGCCGGCTGCTACAGTGATCGTCTTCTCACCGTTGATCTCAATATTGACGTCGCCAGAGGACACCAGCTTGCTGCGAGCGGCCAAGATAAAGGCAACTAGGGCAAGGATGACCACGGTAAACATGGTGACGCCGAGGATGATTTCGATATTCATGAGTAGCTACTTCTCCGTAATCAGATGTCAATGCCGCCGAACGACATAAAGCCTAAGGATATTAGGCCTACCGTGATAAATACGATGCCCAGCCCCTGAAGGCCTTCTGGAATATCGCTATATTTTAATTTTTCTCGAATTCCGGCGAGAACGACGATTGCCAGGGCCCAAGAGGTACCAGAGCCAAAGCCGTAAACCACACTTTCGGTGAAGTTGTAACCGCGCTCAGCCATCAACAAAGAACCACCAAGAATGGCACAGTTCACGGTAATCAGCGGCAGAAACACGCCGAGGGCGTTGTACAGTGCCGGCACATACTTGTCGAGAAACATTTCCAGTATCTGCACGATGGCGGCGATAACACCGATAAAACACAGGTAGACCAAAAAGCTCAGATCAACATCTGGCAGACCGGCCCAAGCCAGTGCGCCATCGGATAACAGGTAACCAAGCAGCAGGTTGTTTACTGGTACGGTAATGGTCTGTACTACGATCACTGCAATACCCAACCCGAATGCTGCGTTGATCTTCTTCGACAGCGCCAGGTAGGTACACATACCCAAGAACAGACTCAGGGCAATGTTGTCGATAAAGATCGAGCGGACTAACAAACTCAAATAATATTCCATTACGCAACCTCGCTCGAACGGCTATTCGCGGTGATCTTAAAGTCCGGCTGTTCTACCTGATCCTTCTTGCTGACGCGAAGAACCCAGATAAACAGACCAATTAAGAAGAAGGCGCTGGGAGGCATCAACATCATGCCGTTGGCAACATACCAGCCACCGTCGGTGCTGACCTGAAGGACTTCGTAGCCCCACAACTTGCCGGCACCAAACAGTTCACGAAAGAATGCGACAATCATCAGTACCACACTGTAACCGAGACCATTGCCTATACCGTCTAAGAAGCTCGGCAGCGGTGGGTTTTTCATGGCAAAGGCTTCAGCGCGACCCATCACAATGCAGTTGGTAATAATCAGTCCAACAAAGACCGACAGCTGCTTGCTGATATCGTAGGCCACGGCCTTGAGCACCTGGTCGACAACAATTACCAGCGAGGCAATGATGGTCATCTGCACAATAATACGAATGCTGTTGGGAATATGGTTGCGAATAAGCGACACAAACAGGTTTGAAAATGCGGTTACCACGGTCAGTGCCAAGCACATTACAAAAGCGACCTTCATACTTGAGGTCACGGCCAGTGCAGAACAGATACCCAGTATCTGCAGTGCAATGGGATTGTTGGTGAATACAGGCTCGAGTAGCGTATCTTTCATCTTAGCCATGGATTATGCCTCCCCTGTTTTCAAATGACTTATCAGTGGTGAGAACCCTGAATCACCCAGCCAGTAGCGCACCAGATTATCCACACCACGAGTGGTTAAGGTCGCACCGGCGAGACCATCGATCTGAGACTCGGAACCTGCACGGTTCATATCCGCCTTACCTTTTAATACAGTGATCGCTAAGTCGCCGGCATTGTAGGCTTTCTTGCCCACCCAGCTGGCTTTCCATTTAGGGTTGTCAATCTCACCACCGAGACCCGGCGTTTCGGCATGCTCATAAAAACCAATGCCGGCCACAGTCTCGAGATCGGATTCCAGGGCGATAAAGCCGTACAGCGTTGACCAAAGACCATAGCCTTTGATCGGCAGAATGATTTTCTCAAGACCCTGCTCGCCTTCCACTATGTAGACAGTGGCGAAATTGGCACGACGCTTAATCTTGGCAATATCTTCGTCACCGGAAAGAGCGACCGACTGTGCCGGATCTTTAGAGGCTTTGCGCTGATCATAGACAGCGGGGTCAACTGCATCGCTAAAGCGACCCGTTTCCATATCGACAATACGGGTCGTAATCTGCTGAAACTGAGTCTCAACATCAATACCGGCTTTTAATAAGCCCGCAGAGGCGAGAATATTGGTTTTTAAATCCAATACCTTATTCGCGTCCTGCATCGGTCGCAGTATCACCGCGGCGCTGGATACGACTACTGCGCAGACAACGCAGAGCAGTGCGGCAACGCCAAACGTTTTCTTAATAGAGTCACTAGCCACGGGCTAATCTCCTTTTGATATTTCCTTGAACCACAGCATGATCGAACAGTGGTGCAAACAGGTTGGCAAACAGAATCGCCAGCATCATGCCCTCTGGGAAAGCCGGGTTAACCACACGAATCAAGATCACCATGACACCGATCAGCATGCCATACCAGAACTTGCCGGTGTTGGTCATTGCTGCAGATACGGGGTCTGTAGCCATAAAGATTGCGCCGAAGGCAAATCCGCCGATCACCCAGTGCCAGTAGAATGGCAAGGCAAACATTGGGTTGGTGGAGTCAATCGTGTTAAACAGCATCGACAGCAGTGCCGAGCCCAGTAGAACACCACCAACGATGCGCCATGAAGCAATACGCATCACCAGCAGCACCACGCCGCCGAGCATAATGGCTAGGGTCGATGTTTCACCGATGGAGCCGTGAATAGTACCGATAAAGGCTGACATCCAGGTTACGCTCTGCTCGAGACCCGCCATACCCGCAGTAGCCGCCACAGACAACATGGTTGCGCCAGTGTAACCGTCGACCGCAGTCCATACCGCGTCACCAGACATATAGGCTGGGTAGGCAAAGTAAAGGAATGCGCGACCGGTGAGAGCGGGGTTGAGGAAATTCTTACCGGTGCCGCCGAATACTTCCTTACCAATGACAATACCGAAGCTGATACCTACAGCGACCATCCACAGCGGCAGATCAGGAGGACAGCAAAGAGCAAAGAGTACCGAGGTGACAAAGAAGCCTTCGTTGACTTCGTGGCCGCGAACACTGGCAAACAAGACTTCCCAGAAACCGCCGACTATAAAGGTAACCATGTATATAGGTAGAAAGTAAGCCGCACCGTGAACTAGGTTGTCCCAGATACTGGTCGGATCGTAACCGGCTAACATGGCGATAAACACACCGCGCCCGCCTTCCTGAGCCAACATGCCCATTTCCAGCATGATGGTATTGGCCTGAAAGCCGACGTTCCACATACCAAAGAACATAGTTGGGAAGGTCGCCATCCAAACCGTGATCATGACCCGCTTAAGGTCGATGGAATCACGCACATGGGAACTGTTCTTAGTTACATCTGATGGCTTAAATAAAGCGGTATCAACCGCTTCGTAAAGTGCATACCATTTTTCCCACTTGCCGCCTTTGTGGAAATTAGGTTCTAACTTATCGAGAAGATTACGCAACATGGTCTTAACCCTCCTTCTCTATTTTGGTCAAATTATCACGCAGGATTGGGCCGTACTCGTGCTTGCCTACACAGACATAGCTGTAGAGGCCGACATCGTCTTCGTCCAATTCCAGACAACCGAGTTTCTGTGCCATTTCCGTGTCACCGACAATCAGTGAACGTAACAGCTGAACCGGCAAGATATCCAGAGCAGTGACATCTTCGTAGCCACCTACAGGCACCATGGCGCGCTCGCTGCCGTTAGTGCTGGAGGTCATATTGAAAAGTTTCTTGCTCAGGGAGGAAACAAAGATCGGTAGTGCTGAGTGCTTATCAAAGCCCGCTCTCAAATAGTGCAGGAAGTCGCGCTCGCGGCCTTCACGGATAACCGAGACCTGGCTGTGATAGCGGCCCAAAAAGGCGAACTCTCCGGCGGCTTTGCGACCCGATAGAACAGAACCGGAAATCACTCGATTCTCATCGTCCTTCAGTTCACCAATCACAAGCTGATTAAGGTTGGCACCCAATTGCGTTTTAAGCAGTCTCGGCTTGTTGACCTGAGGGCCGGCCAATGCAACAACTCTAGTACTGTCAATTGCGCCGCTAGTAAACAGAGCACCGATAGCAATCACATCTTGATAACCAATGGTCCAAACGGTTTTCTCAGCGCTGACAGGATCAATAAAGTGAATATGGGTTCCGGCGAGACCTGCTGGATGTGGACCAGCAAAGCTGTGAGCCTGAACACCATCAATCGCATCGCCAACTACCGTTGCATCAGCTGCACTGCAAAGATGCACCGGGCCATCGGTCAAACGTGTCAGCACGGTTAAGCCATTGGCAAAGTCATCGCTGCGTTGAGCAATAATCGGGGCTGGGTCAGCCGCCAGTGGATTAGTATCCATGGCAGTAACAAAAATAGATGAGGGACTGGATTCTGGCGCCGGCACTCGAGCAAAGGGACGTGTACGCAATGACACCCACTGGCCAGAGTTAACCAGATTCTCAACCACTAGACTGCGATCCAGCGAAGCGAGCTGGTCTGAGCTGTATTGAGCAAAGCTTTCAGCCTCTGTGCCGTCTATATCAATCACTAACGACTGAAACACGCGTCGCTCGCCGCGATTAATGGCGACAACAACCCCTGCTGCAGGAGCCGTGTACTTAACGCCGGTGGTTTTTTTATCGGTAAACAGTAACTGACCCAACTTGACGCGATCACCTTCGCGCACAGCCATGGTTGGCTTCATGCCTGGATAGTCAAAACCGACTACCGCAACCTGACCTATCACTGGGCCATCGTGAACAACCTGCTCTGGGTTACCAGCGATGGGCAGGTCTAATCCGCGACGGATTTTTATCATAGGAGATACCTAATACTCAAAAATTGATATTTGGACTGTCAAACTGAATCGTCACAAGGTGGACAATTTAGGCCCGTCCTGCGGAGAAATTCAGTTTAGTGTCAGCACACAGAGGGAGTGCAATGTGTACCGCTTAAAGATCGGCGGGATTATAAAGGTCTCGGCGCTGTGATTCCAGTCTGAAAGCGGCCAGAACAGCTAAACTTGCCATTATCTCGATAATTTATTTTAGCGGATTAGCGATTTCATCGAAGCGGCTGAGTAATACTAAAGGCGCTGGCTTCGGAGGCTCGACGCAGTGGCTGCGCCGAACCCCAAAACCCGGGAGTAATTGACTCACTTAAGACGACTGCACCTTACTCGGATAACTCGGCCAGCTGACGCCGGCAAATTTTTCCAGACAACGCACCACCTGGCAGCTATAACCAAATTCATTATCGTACCAGCAATAAAGCACACAGCTATTACCGTCGACAATGGTGGCCTGCGAATCCAGCACACAGGCCTGACGCGAACCAACGAAATCAGTGGAGACCGCCTCAGTCGAAATGGTGTAGCCAATTTGCTGCTGCAACTCAGAGTGCAGTGCTTTTTGGCGCATAAATTCATTTAGCTCTTCAACGCTAGTCTCACGCCCCAACTGCAGATTGAGGATCGCCATTGAAACATTGGGAGTCGGCACCCGAATCGCATTACCGGTCAACTTACCTTTGAGCTCGGGTATGGCTTTCGCCACTGCTTTGGCCGCACCGGTGGACGTCAACACCATATTCAGCGCCGCACTGCGACCGCGACGCTCGCCTTTGTGGTAGTTGTCGATCAAGTTCTGATCGTTGGTATAGGCATGGACGGTTTCGACGTGCCCGCTCTTAATTCCATATTCATCGAGCAGGCACTTGAGCACCGGCACAATGGCATTGGTCGTGCAGGAAGCGGCAGAGATAATCTTGCGATCAGGCGTAATTTCACTGTCATTGACCCCATAGACAATATTGGGAATATCATCACCAGCAGGTGCGGTCAGCAGGACTTTAGAGGCGCCCGGACGCAAATGGCCGCCGAGGCCAACATTATCTTTCCAGACACCGGTATTATCGACAATTAATGCGTTGTTAATGCCGTACTCGGTATAGTCAATTTCTTCCGGCGAGTTGGCGTAGATCACCTTGACCGGATTGCCGTTGATCACCAGCATATTCTCTTCCTCGAGCGCACGAATCGTTCCCTTGAAGGAGCCATGTACCGAGTCGCGACGCAATAAAGCGGCACGTTTTTCCAGATCATTGTCGACCTTGCCTTTGCGAATAACGATCGCGCGCAGACGCAACACATCACCGCCACCCGCCTTATCAATTAAGATTCGCGCGACCAAACGACCGATGCGTCCAAAGCCATAGAGCACCACATCCTGAGGCTGCGGCAGTGGCTTGATATCAGAGCCGATAATATCTTTCAGCTCCTCGGCAACAAACTCATCAATGCTGCGACCATTGCCAATACTCTGAAACTTAACCACCATTTTGCCCAGATCAATATGCGCAGGCCCAAGGTGCAAACGGGCAATAGCTTCGATCATCGGTGAGGAGTCAAATTCAGACAATTCATTCTGCTCGACCTGACGTACACGGCGATGGGATTTCATCAAGTCGGTGACCGACTTGTTCACCATGCTGTTGCCATACATATAGGTCGACACATTGCGTTCGCGATAGAGCTTGCCAATAATCGGGATCATGCCCTCGGCAAGTGCTTCACGCTGTTTCCAATCTTTAAAAAAATCGTCGGGGAGGGGTCTCTTCTGGTCAGTCACTGGCCGGTCCTTTTAACGCAGTTTTATGGGGATCGTTATTATCGTAAAGATTAGCCACACAAACAACAAAGAACAACTTTCGACCCGCTTATACAGACTATTGCCTCTATCTATCAATAGCCGACCGCGAGTAAAATAGCGCGCGCGGCACCCCACGTGCACCATTGGCGCAACCTAAACGCAATATTTAAACGATTATGTAGGTGTTATGACAGTTTCAACTTCGGCGACAGTATCAAATTCGGCATCACTTCTGAATTTGGGCTTAAGCGCCAGGCCAGGCGATAAAAATTATTGGGGTGAGCTACAAGCTGCTGGTCGTGCACTGGCCATCGCAGAAGCCGCGCAACAATTTGATGGACTCAGCGTACTGGTCACCGAAACTGCGCGCGAGGCATCGGCTCAGAGCCGGGCACTGGCATTTTTCAGTGCTCAGCAACAACTGCCGATCCTCAACTTCCCGGACTGGGAAACCCTACCCTACGATATTTTCTCGCCGCATCAGGATATTGTCTCGGCGCGCCTGCAGACGCTCTCCAATCTGCCCAATGCGCAACACGCCTTATTAATCGTGCCGCTACCGACGCTGATGCACCGACTGGCACCGACTGATTTTATTGCCTCAAGAACATTTGCCTATCGCGTCGGCGAACTGCTCGACCGCGACCAACTTCAACAACAGTTATCCCGTGCCGGCTACAACCGTGTCGATACGGTTTATGAGCATGGCGAATACGCCTTCCGCGGTTCGCTGATCGATATTTATCCAATGGGCGCCAAGCGGCCTTTTCGTATTGACCTGCTCGATGACGAGATCGAGAGCCTGCGGTTATTCGATTCAGAGTCGCAGCGAACCTCTGAAAATGTCAGTCAGATTGAGTTGCTCCCGGCGCGTGAATTTCCCCTCGACAAACCGGCCTGTAACCAATTTTTAAATAACTGGCACACACACTTTGATCAGGACCCAAGTAAATGTCCGGTCTACCGAGATATCAAAGATGGCATCGCACCACAGGGCATCGAATACTACCTGAGCCTGTTTTTTGATCAAACGGCCAGCCTCTTCGACTACCTGCCCGAGAAGGTACAACTGTTTAGCCATGTTGGAATTGAAGATGCCGCTCTCGCCTTCTGGCAGGATACCAATGCCCGCTATGCCGAATATGGGGTTGATCCGACACGTCCGATCTTGCCGCCGAAAGAGCTGTTTCTCGGTGTGGAAGAGGTTTTTCACCAAATTAAACAGCTTCCGCGTACCGAGATTGACCGACAGCCGAGCAAAGCGGGCGCCGGCAGTGTCAACTTCAATCTACGCGCGGTACCCGATGTCGCGGTTAATTCCAAACTCAGCAATCCACTATCGAAACTACAGGAGTTTCTCGATGGTTTCAGTGGTCGCGTTTTATTTTGCGCCGAATCAGCCGGACGCCGCGAAGTCCTCGCTGGGCTACTAAAGAAAATCAATGTGATCGCCACTGAGGTAGACAACTGGCAGGCATTTATTGACAGCAGCGAACGCTTCTCGGTTACCACTTACCCTATCGATCAAGGTGTCTACTGCCCAGACCAACACATCTGCCTGATCACTGAGGGCGAACTGTTTGGTCAACAGGTGATGCAGCGTCGGCGTCGTTCCAAGGCATCCGAGTCGCCCGACCATATTTTCAAAAGTTTGGCTGAGCTACAACACGGTGCCCCAGTGGTACATATGGATCATGGCGTCGGCCGCTTTCAAGGCTTGGTGACTCTCGAGGTCGATAAGTCGGTGCAGGAATTTCTGATGCTGGTCTATGCCAATGATGCCAAACTCTACGTTCCGGTGTCGTCGCTGCATCTGATCAGCCGTTTTGGCGGCAGTGATCAGTCAATGGCGCCGCTGCACAAACTCGGCACCGACAAATGGAGCAAGGCCAAAGAGAAGGCCGCCAAACAGGTGCGCGACACCGCCGTAGAACTGCTCGATATCTACGCTCGACGAGCGGCGCGTCAAGGCTTCGCCTGTGACAACAACGAAGAGGATTACCGCAAGTTCAGTGGCGAGTTTCCGTTTGAAGAAACTGCCGATCAACTTGAGGCCATCGAGGCCGTTCACCGCGACCTGCTCAGCCCGCAACCTATGGACCGACTGGTTTGTGGCGATGTCGGTTTCGGTAAAACCGAAGTCGCCATGCGCGCCGCGTTTACTGCCGTCTCCAGCAGCAAGCAGGTCGTCATTTTGGTACCCACCACACTGCTTGCCCACCAGCATCTGCAAAACTTTCGCGACCGCTTTGCCAACTGGCCGGTGACTATTGAAGAACTCTCACGCTTTCGCACAGCACAGGAACAAGAGCAGGTGATTGCTGCGACCGAGAGCGGCAAAGTAGATATTCTTATCAGCACGCACAAATTACTCCACGCGCAGATCGACTTTAAGCGCTTGGGGCTGCTGATCATTGACGAAGAACACCGCTTCGGTGTGCGCCAAAAAGATAAAATTAAATCCCTGCGCAGCTCAGTCGATATTCTTACCATGACCGCGACACCGATTCCGCGCACACTTAATTTATCCATGCATGCGGTGCGCGATCTGTCGATTATCGCCACACCGCCAGCGCGGCGCCTGTCGGTCAAAACGTTTATTCGGCAGCAGGAGGACCGCGTTACCCGCGAGGCTGTGCTGCGTGAAATTTTGCGCGGCGGTCAGGTTTACTTTTTGCACAACGATGTCAAAAGTATTCAGCGTACCGCTGACGAACTGCAGCAACTAGTGCCGGAGGCGCGCATCAATACGGCCCATGGACAGATGCGTGAGCGCGAACTGGAACAGGTGATGTCGGACTTTTATCACCAGCGGTTTAATGTGCTGGTCTGCACCACCATTATTGAAACCGGCATCGATATACCCAGCGCCAACACCATTCTGATTGAGCGCGCAGATAAATTTGGTCTGGCCCAGCTGCATCAATTGCGCGGTCGCGTGGGACGCTCTCACCACCAGGCCTATGCCTACTTATTGACCCCGCCGCCGAAAGCGATGACGGCCGATGCACTGAAACGATTGGAAGCCATTTCAGCCGCAGACCATCTAGGCTCTGGATTTACCCTGGCGACCAATGATCTGGAAATTCGCGGCGCCGGCGAACTGCTCGGTGAAGAGCAGAGTGGCCATATTCAGGCGATTGGCTTTACCCTTTATCTGGAGATGTTGGAACGCGCGGTGAATGCCATCAAATCAGGCAAACAGCCAGAACTTGGCTCTGCTTTGGATCAGGGTATCGAGGTCAACCTGCACCTGCCGGCGTTGATTCCCGACGACTACCTGCCCGACGTCAACATGCGTCTGACGCTGTATAAGCGTCTCGCTAACTGCCAAACTGACAGAGATCTGTATGAATTACAGGTCGAGATGATCGATCGCTTTGGGCTCTTGCCGGACCCGCTTAAAACCTTATTTGAGCTGGCCAAACTGCGGCAAACAGGCGAACGACTTGGCCTGTTAAAAATTGAAGCGGGGCCCAATGGCGGAAGACTCAAATTTAGCGCCAGCACTCAGGTAGAACCGATAACCATTATCAAAATGGTTCAGGCACAGCCGAGTACATTCCGCTTGCAAAATAATGATCAACTGAGTTTCACTATGGCGATGGAAAGTGCTGAAGAGCGTGTCGACAAGTTAACCGATATTCTCGATCAACTGATGCCCGTCGAGGACCATAGTTGAGACCACAGCAGGACCGCGACAGCAAAGGATTTATAACAATGACGACTGACAATCAACAGGAACAATCGCGAGGAGTCATCGGCTTCTGGGTTTGCCTGTTATCGCTGATCAGCGGTCTGTGTGTCGCTCAGCAAGACAACAACCTGCAGACTGAAGACGGCGCGTCCTGGTATCAGGTTGAAGTGATTATCTTCACACAGCAGGGCTATATCGGTGAAGAGCAACCGCCAAGAACGTACAGCCTCGACTTTGCGGAAAATAGCCTCGAACTGATCGACGCCGATCAATTTAGAGAGCACAATTTCCCACTTGCCACCAGCGCTGTTATCTCCTTGCCTGCCGAGGGAGCAACCCCTTCTGTCATTGTTGACGATCCAGCGCCCATGAATACTGCGCAGGCAGTGCCTGGCGAGCTGGCACTGAACGCAGAAGAACAGAACCCACCCGACGAATATGATCTAGCTCGCATCAATGCAGAGGACGCTGTCTTTCTGGCTGAAAATCTCATCCAAAGCCAGACCGAGGCCAAACAAGAATATATTCCAGAATATGAGAAAACCTTCGTTAAACTGCAGCGCGATGTGCGCAATCTCAATGAAAGTTCTGCCGCCTTGGATCGCCAGAGTCAATACAACGTCGTCTTTCACGAAGCTTGGCGCTTTGAGGCAGATGAAAACGGCGAGGATCCCTGGGTTCTTATCAAGGCCGGCAAACCATTTCTCGATCGCTTCGAGCTTGAAGGCAGCTTGCGGTTTTACAAGTCGCGTTTCTTACACTTTCAGTCCGATCTCTGGCTATTGGAATTTGATCAACAAAACGATTCAGCGAACATGGTCGAACTGCCGGAATTCCCACTGCAATCAGAGCCGACATTATCGGACCAACATATCATCGGTGAAATCCAGTTTGATCCAGCTAGTGTGGCAAACTTCTTTGTTGACGCCGCCGTGAACATTGACCCCTCTAACAGTGAATCACAGATAGTCGCGATAGAGGAACAGCCTAGACAATACCCGCTCAAGTCGCTGTGGACATTTGATCAATCGAAGCGTCTCGAAGAACAGCAGAGCTACTATATTGACCACCCCAAAATGGGCATTCTGTTGACTATCGCCCCCTATCAGCCAGAGCCACTCAACCCACCCCCAGAAGAGACACTACCGGACGCGCAGTAGACTACTGCTCTGCACCCTGCTGATGCGTATCAGGCAGAGCCGTTAACGTTTGGCTTAACGTCTGATTTAAGTCCTGATCGACAAAAATCAAATTGGTTACATCAAAGCCAAGCGTTTCAGCACTGTGTAGAAACTGATTTTTTAGCGTCTCGCTAATCGTTGGCGTGCGCGACAGCAACCATAGGTAATTGCTGTTATTACCTGAGACAAAGGCATACTGATAGTCCGCTGAATCTAACTCAAAGACGATATAAGAGCCATAAAACGGCCCAAAGAAAGAGACCTTGAGATGTGCTGGCTGATTATCTTTCACCCGGTACGCCCTGCCCTCGGCTTGCTGCCAGACGCCTTCTTCCGCAGAGTAGCCGCGATTGATCACGCGGATGCCGCCATCCTCGCGCATTGAATAGTCTGCCGTGACATGGCTTAAACCTCGCTCAAACGAGTGATCGAGTCGCGCCACTTCGTACCAGGTTCCCAGATAGCGCTGAGTATCCAACTGATCCACCGGCAATACACCTTCAGGTCTGCCAAGACAGCTGGCCAGCGCAGCGCAACTGAGTAAAATACCGATCCGCACAATCATATTTTCAACCACATTTAATTTATCAAACTGAAAACACGATTATAGAGCAAATTGCCGTTAGTACTTCCACGAGAGGTTTAAAAAATATCGGCAGTCGGACGACAGGGTGGGCTCATTGGCGACATCATCCTGCCAGTATCGGTCCAACAGCCAAATACCGAGGCCGACAAACAGCATATGGATATTGATGTGGCTGATAGCCGTGTTAGTGATTATGACCAGCAGCGGAATGGCCATTAACAGACATCCAAGCAGTAGGTAATTGCTGAAAATATCTCGACTAAAATCGCCGCGAGAATCTTGATTAGAATCTTGATTAGAATCTTGCTTAAAAGCCTTTGCGATTATGCTCAGCCCGAGACGACGCGCCAACAGATAAACAATCAGCACAAGTCCAGCAGCAGGCAACAGTGCATTCACCGAATCAGTCATGAGCAAAGCAATATTTTTCTGCACAGCTGCAGGTGCAATAAATGGATACATCAGCATATCGCCAGCTAACAGCCAGTAGCAAATAAAATACCCCAGTGCGAGCAGGCGCACCAGATTACTGTAGAGACCGGCAAAAAATATTAATGAGATCATGCAACTGTAAATTAATAATGCCAAATAGCTAACCTCATCAATCAACCACCAACCTGCCGATGCTGAGACAATTAATAGCGGCGCACCGACACAGAACAGCACATCGGCCAATAGATAGAGATTAATATAAAACCAGCGCAATACAGCGCTAGTGAGAGCCCTAAGGTTAGCCGATTCATGGACTATATAGGCGCCGATGGCGGTACCCTTCCACCACTGCTTAATACTGTTGCCAGTCTGCTTTAGAGTTGAGCTACGCGATAATATAATCAGCAACATTAGCGACCAGACTTGACTTTGCTTGCAAATCGCAACCAAACCACCGAGGCCTCCTGCCATATAGTCGATCAGCACGATGCCGAGCAAACTCCATGCACCAATAACCACTAAGACCGCGAGTGCGCGCTTCAGATAAGAGAACACCGCTAATGCCCAGCGCCGCTATGGGCGCAATAAGCTGCTATTAACAATGGATTAATAAAATGATTGATCTCACTGATGTGAGACGTTGCACACGAGACAGCAGCGTTTGAATCGAGCGCACTGGCCCCAGTAATGGCCCAAGTAGAAAATGGCGAGCAGAAACTCTGGTACGCGAAAAATACTGTCAAATCCATGACATGATCTCCTTATCCTGCGCAGACTATGTTTAGCTGCGCAATCCCTTTTCAGCATTCACTGAAACATCCCCCACACATCCCTGTTGTTTGCTAGATGATACTCAACGAGATAGTACTCACCGAGACACATCCTTATAGACTGTAGTTAAATCGTCGAAACTATTCCAAGGTTTTTTCCCAACATCTAACAACCCATGATTTAGACCGGCTAAATCTGTTTTAATCGGTGATTCCCCTCTCGCCTAAGCGCTCTCAGCACTATTGAACTTCTGCCTACTGCCCCTTTGCATCACTCACTTCAACACCTGCCGGAATGTGCAGTGTCGACGTTGGAAAGGCAACTTCCGCCTGATTTGCGGCAATAATATCAGCCACTTTTAGTAACACGTCCTGCTTAACCTGATGGTAAGTTGCCCAATCAGTGGTCTTGGTGAACACATAGATAAAAAAGTCTAGGGAGCTGGCAGCAAATTTATTAAAGTTGACCATCATAGTCTGCTTGGTATCAATATCCGGATGCGCGATGAGCATGGCCTTTACCTGATTCACAATCGCATTGACCTGTTGCAGGTCATCATAGCGAACGCCAATGGTTTCGTAGATCCTGCGGTTGGTCATACGAGAAGGATTCTCAACCGAAATATTGGCAAAGACAGCATTGGGGATGTACAGCGGACGCTTATCAAAGGTTCTTATCCTCGTCAGTCGCCAGCCGATATCCTCAACCGTGCCCTCGATCTCTTTGTCGGGAGAACGCACCCAGTCACCGACCGAAAATGGCCGATCCAGGTAAATCATCAAGCCGCCAAAAAAGTTCGCCAGCAGATCCTTGGCAGCAAAGCCCATGGCAATGCCACCGATGCCGCCAAATGCCAGCAGACCGGAGATGCTGTAGCCAAAAAGCTGCATGGCGATTAATACGCCGGTAATAATGACCGCTGCTCGCAGCAATTTACCTACTGCGCGTACCGTGGTTTCATCCAGCGGCTTGGCAATATAGTCTGGGTGCACCAAATTGCGTTCGGCGCGCTTAATAAAGTTAGTCAGAAAGAGTACTGCCAAAAAAATCAGCGCGAGGCGATTAATCGGGTCGACCAGATTATAGAGCCCTGAGTTCATCTTCTGCGCGGCAATGCCGGCAGCAAAGTTGACACCCAAAATCCAGGCAAGCCAGATAAGCGGCCGCCTGCACGCCTCAATCAAGGCGTCGTCCCATACCGTCTGCGTCTTCGACGCCTGCGCCTCGAGCTTATCGACAATACGGTTAATCGCATAACCAGCAGTCAAAGCCAGAACCACGATAACAAACAGCTCCAACACCCAGAGATACTGCTCACCTGTCAAATTGACCAACCAGCTTTCTATATTTTTCATTCGCCCAACCTACTCTATCTTTGTCTCTAATTATTGGCCGCCAAACCATGCAGCTGCGCCATGGTAGCAACTCTTCTCGGATCATTCTCTAACTGTGCCCACGAGCGCGACATTGTTTTCATCATCGCGCCGATCCTCGCACTGCCTTCGATCTCACGCTCGTTCATATAATCCAGCACCTCGAGTGCACCAGCCCGATCATTACAGACCAGAATCATGTCGCAACCGGCATCGAGCGCAAGTTCAGCCTTCTGCACATAGCCTCCGGCAACGTCTGCGCCCTTCATGGCCAGATCATCACTGAAGATCACCCCTGTAAAGCCGAGTTTACCGCGCAGAATATCCTCTAGCCAGAAACGTGAAAATCCTACCGAGTCGGGATCAATCTGAGGAAAAGTGATATGCGCAGGCATCATGCCACCAAGCTTGCTTGCTAACGCGACAAAAGGCACAAGATCGTGCTCACTGAGCTGAGTCCAGCTGCGCCGATCTACTGGTGCCTCAAGGTGGCTGTCGGCAAAAATACCGCCGTGGCCGGGAAAGTGCTTGCCGGTCGCCGCCATGCCAGCTTCATTCATCCCATCAATAAAGGCCGCAGCAATGTCGGTAACCAACTCAGGCTGATCCGAGAATGCTCGATCGCCGATAATACTGCTGGTGTCACGATCCACATCCAGCACCGGAGCAAAACTTATGTCGAGTCCGCAGGCAATCACTTCAGATGCCATTAACCAACCGCAGTCGCGAGCTAGCCTCAGCCCTGCCGATCTATTTGCAATCATTAAATCACCCAAATACTGCATCGGCGGCAGCCGCGTAAAACCCTCTTTAAAACGCTGCACCCTACCGCCCTCCTGGTCTACGGCGATCAATAGCTGCGGCGCCACAGCTCGTATCTGTGACACCAATGACTGCACCTGCTGCCGGCTCTCTACATTGCGCGCAAACAAAATCACGCCTCCGACGTGGGGGTTTTGTAATAAACTGCGCTCATCGTCCATCAGTGATGTGCTCGCCAGATCGAGCATAAGGCGTCCGTGTAGGGTATTGCTCATAAACATGTCCATGGAAATCGGTAAATTTGACGCTCAGCTATCTGCCGGCCGACGATCGACCCGCAGTTTTTAGAAAACTTTATTCTTTCACAAAGCGCCGCTATTCCATAAGGAAATTTGGTGCCCGGCTAATCTTACCGACTTTAAAAATTATTACTAAGAGTTCCAGTTAGTTATCACTATAAACTCAAGCAGCCTGTGGAGTTACCCGTGTAACTGATGCACTAATCCTGTCAATGGCGAAGGTGCACAAACGTTGGCATGGTGCTAACTTTGCAAATGGAAAAAAATGGCAAAGGAGGAAAGTCATGGCTAAAAGTGTTCCGATTATCAATCAGCTGTATCAAGATATAGCCATCAACAGAACCTTTGAAGTGCTCGATATCGATGAGCATGAAGCAGTGATGGACTTGCGCTACGATAATGGCGAGGTTCATCAAATTAGTCTTCGTGACTGGTCGAAAATGGTGGTGATGCCAGCGCGTGAGCCCGCTGTCTGGACACCAATATTGCGACTCAGCGATGACGACCAGATGCACGCAACCTGTGGCGATATCGAGCGATCTATTCAGGCAGATTATTTATTTGGCTGGGATGAGTTCTAACGAGAGCCTGTTTGAAAGCAGCAGAGTCAATCGCCTTTAGCGCTAGCTGCTGCGTCCACAATCCGCTCACATCGGGGTCACCGCCCTCGATTGTGAGCTCTGACTTGGTTTTTTTGGAGTTCAGGATTGGGGCAATCGCAACCTATTCGTCTGCAGCAAATTCCCCCATACGAATATGTTTAAGAATCACTTGGGCAGCCTCGGCAGCATTATCCACCACCTCGAAAAGATTGAGTTCAGCAGACGTCAAACAACCCTCTGACAACATTCGCTCCTGCATCCAATCAACCAGCCCTTGCCAAAATGATCGCCCCACAAGAACGATGGGGAAGGCCTGCACTTTGTGCGTTTGCACCAGGGTCAATGCCTCGAACAGTTCGTCTAAGGTGCCAAAGCCACCAGGGAAAATCACAAAACCAACGGCATGTTTAACAAACAGGTACTTGCGCACAAAAAAGTAGCGAAAGTCGAGGCCAATATCTTGATAGGGGTTCGGTGTCTGCTCAAAGGGCAGATCAATATTTAATCCCACTGAGGGTGTCGGTGTGGCAAAACAACCTCGGTTGGCTCCCTCCATTATGCCTGGACCGCCGCCCGTTATAACCGGTATATTTTCTTCGCCAAGCAACTTGCCCAGTAACTGCGCCTCTCGATAATAACGATTAGTGGAATCTAATCGCGCACCCCCAAACACTGTTACCGCTGCCCCTAACTTGAGTAATTTGTCAGTGCCATCAACTAATTCAGACTGTATACGCAGCACGCGCCACGCTTCTTGTACTTTTGCTTCGAGCATAAAAATCTCCTTTTTATCACCTAAATATAGATTAACTTGCGCTAACATGATTACTGTATATAATTACAGTTACTTGTTTAGAGGAATTAACCATGCAACGTCTCACTGCTCGACAACAACAAATTTTTGATTTGATTCGCGACAATCTCGATGCCACTGGCTACCCTCCTACACGCGCAGAGATTGCCCAACAGCTTGGATTTAAGTCGGCCAATGCGGCAGAAGATCATCTCCGTGCGCTGGCTCGAAAAGGTGTAATTGAAATGATTCCAGGTGCCTCAAGAGGCATTCGCATTGTTGAGCAGTTCTCCGGTATTCCGATTGTCGGGCGGGTTGCCGCGGGTGAGCCGATTTTGGCCGAGCAACATATTGAAGACTATCAGGAGGTTCCCTCAAGCACCTTCCACCCTCACGCCGATTATTTCTTGCGTGTTCAGGGTCAGAGTATGATTGATGTTGGCATTATGGATGGCGATCTACTGGCCGTGCACCAGCAGCCAACGGCGGAAAATCAGCAGATTGTGGTTGCCCGAGTTGATGGCGAAGTGACGGTAAAGCGTCTCAAGCGCACGCGCAGCAAGCACGAAATACATCTGCTCCCAGAAAACCGCGACTACTCGCCCATTTTGGTCGATCTGCGGGCTCAGGACTTTGCAATTGAAGGACTGGCGGTTGGTGTGGTGCGAGTCAGCATCTAAGGCACTGACTCAGGATACTGATATTAAGCCTAAGCGTCTGACATCGGGTTTGACGCAAAAGCGTACTGTTCCACTACGCTACCTGCAATCACATGCTCTTGCAGGATACGCTCAATAACCTCTGGCGAGCAGCTGTGGTACCAGGTGCCATCTGGGTAACTGAGCATAATCGGGCCCTGCCGACAGATACGCAAACAGTCGACTTTGGACCGGTAGACACCACCGTCGATGTCCAGCAGCCCGAGTTCGCGAATACGTCGTTTTAAATAATCCCACGACCGATTAGCCTGCTCTTCAGGCGCACATTTGCCCGCTGTACAAAGCAGCAGATGCTGCCGATAGCTGCGCACTTTGCGCGCGCCGCTGAGCTGAGTGAGAATATCTTCGGTGTTCATTTGTGTGGGCTCTATTTCAAGAATTCTGTCATCAAGAGTGAAAGCAGATATTTTTGCGGTTATCGAGTCTGGCATAACCCTCGGCGTATGCCATCTCAAATGCTGACAATGACAGTTCTATCGGTTTAGGTGACATTTGCAGCAAACCACAAGTCACCTAGCATGACAGCTCCGTTAGTGGACTGTGTGAGACTTTTCCGGCTCGGTGCCATCTGGTAATACGCGCCCTTCGCCAAGATCGAAGGCCATCTGAATCCCTGCATCCATCATACTCTTAGCAACGTCAATGTGTTTGCCGTCGAGCATAGCCATCACCTCAGGTGAAAAATTAATCGTCACTAGCGTTTCATCCGCCCCAGTGCGTTGCAGTGCAACTTCACCGCTTTCTAACATAACTAATTCAAATTCTGCGAGGGGCATAGATAAAGTACCGTCCTATTTAATTAGGGAAGTCAATTAGGGTAGCCACAAAAGGATGCCACGTAGGGTCATCAAGTAGTGCAATCAAATCCGCGGGTAGTCTAGCAGCTGAGACAATCGCTGTTAACCGTTAAATAACTTAAAACTCGATCATCATATCCCGCTGTCTATCAATCAACTCGCGCAGATTCTGCAGCCACACCTGAGCCTGTTCAATACGCCAGTCCATTGCTTCAGGTGCATCGAGAGCTATCATCGGCAAGCGATCAACGTCCATTTCCGCTTTGCGAACAACAGGTAAAAGATAAATATGACGATGGGCATTGAGTAACTCACTGAGCCAGGATCCGGGTTCATTCTGCAGCTGTTGCAGCTCTGTAGCCTCCCCAGGGCACTTGTTCTGTTGCGCCAATAGCGCTACCAACGAGTCGCCATCAGTGACCAGCTCAACCTCTTTTAGCTTGTAACTCTCAGCCACATTGCGGCAGTGCCACAACCAGGCCTGATGCAATTGTACGACAACAGATTGCGTTACAGCGGCCGCCTGGTGACTGCTTACACTGGTTATGCCAGCAGATTCGACCATCTGTAGCAGCTGCCTGGCGAACAGGAGTTTCTGGTTAACCGCCGAAATATAGGTCGACACCACAGCCCCTACTTACTGCCTTTTTCTGCTGGAACCCATTTACCACTATTGTAAAATGCGCTCCAGCCAGAGGGTTTGCCGTCTTCTTCACTGCGCACATACTGCTCTTTGGTTTTGCGGCTATAGCGGATAATCGTCGCCAATCCATTGGGATCTTTGACCGGCGCGGTCAACAGAAATTGATATTTTTCGTCGATCTGATCTTTGTAAGGCAACAACTCCGCAACGCTTGGCGCGCGGGTCTCTCGGTGTTTGGGGAACTGACTGGCAGCCAAAAACAGACCTGAAGCACCATCGCGAAGAACATAGTGATCCTCGACTTTTTCACAGCGCAATTCCGGCATTGCAATAGGGTCGACCTTAGGCGGCGCCGCCTGACCGTTGCGCAGTAATTTGCGTGTATTTTTGCATGGCTCACCCGGCGCTATCTCGCCGGTGCAACCAAAATATTTGCCAAAGCGACCGGTCTTTAACTGCATTTCATTAGTACATTTGTCACATTCGATTACTGGACCTTCGTAGCCTTTAATCACATATTGACCAGCTTCGACTTCGAAGCCACTGCAGTCTGGATTGTTACCACAGACATGCAGTTTGCGCTTTTCATCGAGTAGGTAGCTATCCATGGCCGTATTACACAGTTTACAGCGATGCTTGTGCATCAATTGTTTCGATTCAGCCTCGTCATCTTCATCAATGTTAACCGCCTCATCACCGGCGGTTAAATTCACTGTCTGCTTGCAGCGTTCCTTGGGTGGCAGCGCATAGCCAGAACAGCCGAGAAACACACCGGTTCCGGCAGTTCGAATCATCATCGGTCGGTTGCAGAGCGTGCAGGGAATATCGGTCTCGGTAGGCGCATTCGGGCGCATGCCGGCCTCCGCTTCTTTGGCACTTTCAACCTTTTCACTGAAGTCGCGGTAGAAGCGGTTGAGCAGGTCTTTCCAGTTCAGAGTTCCATTGGCAATTTCATCGAGGTGCTCTTCCATGGTGGCAGTAAAGCCGTAGTCCATTAAATCATTAAAGCTCTCGGCCAATCGATCGGTGACAATGTCGCCAATCTTTTCAGCAAAAATACGCTTGTTTTCAATGCGTACATAACCACGATCTTGAATCGTAGAGATAATCGCAGCATAGGTCGACGGACGGCCAATACCGCGCTTTTCCAACTCTTTTACCAGCGACGCTTCAGAGAAGCGGGCGATGGGTTTGGTAAAGTGCTGCTGAGGCACCAGCACCAACATATCCATCTTGTCGCCCTGTTTCAGGTCGGGCAGTTCGCCATCGTCATCGCCCTTGCGGTTGGCAGGCATCACGGCCAGATAACCGTCAAAACGAGTGACACGACCTTTGGCCGTCATCTCGTAATCGCCGGCTGCCACGGTTATTAATGTGGAGGTAAACTGGGCAGGAACCATCTGACACGCGACAAACTGCTGCCAGATCAATTGATAGAGCTTTTTCGCGTCGACTTCCATGCCGTCTAAGCTGCCCGGAGAAATATCGATATTGGACGGACGTATGGCTTCGTGAGCCTCTTGAGCGCCAGACTTACTGCTGTATACCTTTGGCTCATCGGGCAGATAGCGGGCACCGTGGCGCACTTTAATATACTCGCGACAGGCGCTGACAGCGTCTTCACTTAAGTTGGTCGAGTCAGTTCGCATGTAGGTGATGTAGCCGCCTTCGTAAAGTCGCTGCGCCATCATCATGGTTTTCTTGACGCCAAACCCGAGTCGGGTGCTGGCCGCTTGCTGCAGCGTTGAGGTGATAAACGGTGCCGATGGCTTTGAGGTTGTCGGCTTATCTTCACGCTTGACCACCGAGTACTCGGCACCTCTGAGTGCCGCTAGCGCAGTATCAGTTTGTGCTTTATTAACGGGGCGAAAAGCTTTTCCTGAGTGACGCTTAACTTCAAAGCGAATTTTATCTTCACTGTCGCTGCTCGCTGCCGCGGCCGCGGCTTCAAGGTCAGCGTGCACAGTCCAGTACTCTTCAGGCTGGAAGGCACGGATTTCTCTCTCGCGCTCAACAATCATTTTCAGCGCAACAGATTGAACACGACCAGCCGACAGTCCACGACCAACTTTTTCCCAGAGCAAGGGTGAGACCATAAAGCCCACCACCCGATCAAGGAATCGACGTGCCTGCTGAGCATCGACACGGTTGGTATTGAGTACGCCGGGCTTTTCAAAGGCTGCGCGAATGGCCTTTTTGGTGATTTCATTAAACACCACACGCTTGTAACGACTGTCATCCCCACCGATAACCTGTGTCAGGTGCCAGGCAATGGCCTCTCCCTCGCGATCCAAATCCGTTGCCAGATAAACCGTGTCGGCGTCTTTGGCGAGTTTCTTCAGCTCTGCAACCACTTTTTCTTTGCCCGGCAGCGTCGCGTATTCGGCTTTCCAGTCATTCTCTGGATCCACACCCATGCTTTTAATCAGCTGCGATTTGGCTTTTGCTGCACGGTGGACAATTTTATCTTCCGGAGACAACTTGCGTGTTATCGCCGCTTGTCTGGCACGCTCTTTGGGGTCCACAGGGGCACGGTTGCCACCGGTCGGCAAGTCGCGAACATGGCCGACACTGGATTTGACAATAAAGTCATCACCCAGATAGCGGTTGATCGTTTTGGCTTTGGCGGGTGATTCTACAATTACGAGCGACTTTCCCATGAAGGCTACTTTCCCTAATTGGGCACGCACCATCAATGGCACAGTGCTGACGATAAATTTACTTAAAAATAAGTGGCAACATACTCAAGGTGCGCATATATACGTGCTAGAACGCCCTCGGGTCAAGTTTCATTAACAAATTTCTTTTGCCTGATGTTGTAATTTTTTTAAATTGTGAGCAATTTTTTCCAAATCTGCGGCGTTATCGCGTTCATTCCAGATCATGCCAATTCCGGCATCGGTGGCAATAATTGCGCTGACACCAGACGGTAAGTCGTCCAACATTTCCCCTAAAAACGCATCCCATTGCGGCGACGCCTGACTTAATGTCCATTGCCATCCGGGACAGGCCGAATCCCAACCTCGCTTACTGTAGCGATGCAACACCCAGTTCTGACGACAGTCATCCGTCAGCCAGGGTAATCGGTAACAGACGCACTCAAGACGCGTCTCATCTTCTCGCGCATCTGGACGCCGATACAAGGTTACCTGCAGCCCAGCACTGCCCGCGGAGCGCCTCAGTTCAGTAATCAGCTTCTGACGCGGTGACTGCCTGAACCACATCAGCGGCGACAGAACAATTGCCACTGCCAAAACTATTAACAACCACGTCATTTCATACTACTCTTATAGCTAAAGATTTGTGTGTCCAGCGATTAATCATCTCTGGTAAATCAACCAACAACAAGGAGTAATCACATGTCTACTTACAAACACCTGCTAGTCGGACTTGATCTATCGCCAGAATCACAGCAAGTGGTGGACCGCGTCAAGCAGCTTTTCGCTGATCGTGAGGTGAAAATCTCACTCTGCCACATCCTCGAACCTCTCGCTTTCACCTACGGCGGCGACATACCGGTAGATCTATCCGATGTTCAGTTTCAACTGGAGCAACAGGCCAAAGAGCGGCTGAGCACGCTCGCTGAGCAACTCAATGTTGCAGACGATAATCAGCATGTAGTACTCGGCCAGCCAGCCAACGAAATGCATCGAATGGCCCGAGAGCAGGACGTCGATTTAATTATCGTCGGCAGTCATGGTCGCCACGGCTTGGCACTCATATTCGGCTCTACCAGCAACAGTGTCTTGCATGGCGCGCAATGCGATGTGCTGGCTGTCCGCATCACCGAAGACAACTAATTGTCCGCTGTGGCAAAGCCCCTGCATTAATCTGCAACCCTCACAAAAATTGAGCTTTGTCACCAGGGGCTTTGCCACAGCCTGAGGTTGCCGCAGTCTGACCTAAAAGGGGCTTCCAACACACCACCCTCTCGCCTTACACTCTCTGGCTGCGCTCGCGTTATTGTTTCAACTCTAACATTCTGATTACAACATCAGATACGGTTACCATTATTCATGTTTTTTAATTAAGGCTGCCACTATCTCTCGTCTCTTAACAGTACATCAGTGGGCAATACGCCATATACTGATCATCGCTATGTCGATGTTCACCTGTGGCGGCGTTGTGGCTAATGTTGCGGTCGTCCAAGCCGACCAGGAGGTGCCCAAATTGTTGGCGCAGCAGCGCCTACTGTACGCTGAGGCTATCGAACTGATACGCAAAGGCAAGTCGCAGCAGCTCACTGAACAGCGCCAACAGCTCGTCGACTATCCGCTTTACCCCTACCTGTTATATGCCGACCTTGCCGCCAATATGCGCTATGCTCGACGCCAGGAAATCAATCGCTATCTGAGCGACTATCAAGGCACGGTAAAAGCCCAGCACCTGCGCAGCCGCTGGCTCAGCTATCTGGCCAAATACAGCTATTGGCCAGCCTTTATGGCGGCCTACGACGCTAAACAAGCCAGTGTTAAACACCAGTGTCAATTCCATTTAGCGCGGTATGAACAGAGTAAAAAAGATGCGCAATTAGCGGAGCAAAAAAATGACGCATTAAATGCAGGCGTGGCGCTTTGGAATGTTGGCAAATCACAGCCCAAAGAGTGTGACAAGCTATTTGATCGCCTGATTGCCAACAACAAGATTACTCAAACACTGGCCTGGCAGCGCTTCAATAAAGCACTGCTCAACCATCAGTACCCGTTGGCCAAATACCTCCAGCGCTTTCTCAAAAGTCGCCACTATAAAGAACTCGCCAAACTCTATTATCAAGTCGACCGCAATCCCAATAGCATCAGCCAGTTCGATAGGTTCACCAGTGAAACACAAGACGAGCTGAGCATCGTTGAACATGCACTGGTGCACCTGGCGCGTCGCAATAGTCACGCCACGTTAAAATACTGGAGTCACTACCAACAGACTCATGAATTTAGCCACCGGGCGCGCAGTGCCATTGTCAGTGCTATTGTTAAAGGCCTCTATCAGCAGGGATTTAAAACAATCGCCGACGCGTATTTCGCCGACCATCTGCAACTGCTTAACGACACATCAGAGGGTAGATTAACCGAGTGGAGAATTCGCCAGGCGCTGCAGGAGAGAGATTGGCCCGGCGTGCGGCTGTGGTTAAAACGTCTGCCAGACACCCTGCAAACTCGCAATGCATGGCGCTATTGGACGATCCGCAGCATGCAGAGCGACCCAAGTACCACGGAAAACCCTGCACTTCAGGAGATGACCGAGCGTCTCGCTCGAGAAAGGGACTTTTACGGCTTTTTGGCTAGCGACATGCTCGACCGAGAGTACAGTATGAATCACAATGCCGTCCCCATTGATGAACAGCGTCTCGCTGCGATTAAAGCACTCCCCGCCATGGCCAGAGCGCGTGAGCTGATGTTTCACCAAGATATGCTCAATGCCAATCGCGAGTGGTATCAAGCCTCTGCGGGGTTTAGCGACCAAGATTGGCTGGCAGCAGCGATTGTCGCCGGACAGTGGCAGTGGCATAGCAAAGCCATTGCCAGCCTCGGCCATGCACAATACTGGGACGACGTTGAGCTGCGCTTCCCGCTCGCCTATGCGAGCCTTATTGACAACGCGGCGCAGCGCAGCGATCTCGACAACTGGTTATTATTTGCACTGGCACGCCAGGAGAGCGCCTTCGAGGCCTCAGCGACGTCACCGGCAGGCGCGATGGGTTTAATGCAGGTTATGCCTGGAACGGCAAAAAGCACCGCGCGAAAATTTAACATTCCCTATCGCAAACGCTCACAGTTGCACAATCCGGAAACCAATATTGCCATTGCCAGCCGCTACTACAGAGAACTTCTCACGCGTTATGAGGGCAGCCGCATTCTCGCCAGCGCTGCCTATAACGCAGGCCCCTATCGGGTCGATCAATGGCTGGCAAAAAGTGCTGGCAAACTGCCCTTCGATATCTGGATGGAAATTATTCCCTACCGTGAAACCCGCGCCTATGTGCGCAATATTCTTATGTACGGGATTATCTACTCACGCAAAATGGGCCAACAACCACCGATGCTGCTGCGCGCTGAAACCTATAGGCTACTGTAACCATGATGATCGATATCGGCGTTAACCTCTCCAATCCTCGCTTTGATAAAGACCGACAGGCGGTGCTCGAACGCGCTCGCGACGCCGGTGTCGAGAAACTGATTCTCACCGGTACCTCGGTCAGTGAAAGCCACAGCGTTAGCCAGCTGTGTGCAGAATATTGCGACCGCTTTCCAGAGATGCTCTATGCCACCGCGGGGATTCATCCACACGACGCCAAATCGCTAAACCAAGAGTCGATAGGCATGCTCAGAGACCTAGCGACACAGCCCCATGTCGTTGCCATCGGTGAGATGGGGCTGGATTTTAACCGTAACTTTTCCACCCCGGCGCAACAGGAAAAGGCCTTTGAGGCACAACTCGAACTGGCTGCGGACTTAAAACTTCCGGTGTTTCTGCATGAGCGCGATGCGGCCGAGCGTCAACTGCAAATTCTGAAAACCTATCGAGATCATTTAGTCGACGCAGTAACGCATTGCTTTACAGGCTCCAGAGAAGCTCTCTACGGCTATTTAGATCTCGATCTCCATATAGGCATTACCGGATGGGTTTGCGATGATAGGCGCGGCACAGAGCTTCAGGGGCTAGTGGCCGATATCCCCTTGCAGCGTTTAATGGTGGAAACCGATGCGCCCTACCTACTGCCGAAGACAATGCCCGAGCCGCCGAAAGGCAAACGCAACGAGCCGGCTTTTTTACCTTTGGTGATTGGCAAAATTGCCGAACACAGAACTGAATCTGCCGAGCAACTGGCTCAGCAGACCACTGATAATACGATGAGGTTTTTTAGATTAGACTAGCTTCAGCGGGACTAAACTCGGCGCGGTCAGAAAAATTGCTTAATCCTCTGCAGCAACTCTATCACCCACTGCAATCACACCATTGCTGCGGATCTGTGCGCGCAATCCACCCTGATGGACAAGGTCGGGCAGTAGTCTCACGCCGAGCCGTTTCTGCAGGCTGGCGCAGGGCTCGCAGAGCTGCACGCCATAGAAACTGACATTATTAATGGTAAAGGTTTTACCCACCAGATCATTGAGACCAATACCCTGGGTGACCAGATTGCGACGAAAGTCGCTGTTGTGAAAACCATGACCATTGCGCTGATTAAATGACTCAATCACCTCAGATTCAATCAAGGTAATTTCCCAGTCTGGCTGACCTTTGTAATTCGAACGATTTTTGCCCGTCTGAGAAAAATAACGGTCGCCTTCAATGCCTTTGCCCGCTTTCAAAGAGACCTTCTGATGCCCCATCACACCGGCACCCTTAGTTGCCGCGACATAGATTCCGAGGATAGTTCCCGCCGCCATTACCGGCTCCTTAATGCTCAAAAAAACTTTTATACATACTGTTTTTGGGCGCACTAAAGACATTGCGCACCATAGGCTCAAATAGACTCAAATCTAACTTAGGCATGTCCGGATCAAACGATGGGTCATCGTATTTGGCAATAAAGCGGGCGGTGCGCTTAAAGTTCGGATTGTCGCGATACTGATCGCGCATATTGCGGTCGGCACCGAGGAAATGGAAAAAATTATAGCCTTGAAAGATAGCGTGATGCTTAATCATCCAGTGATTTTCCTCGGACACAAAAGGCTGCAAAATCACTGCAGCAACATCGGCGTGATTGGCACTGCCAAGCGTGTCACCAATATCATGCAGCAGTGCACAGACCACATATTCTTCATCTTCACCGGCCTCAGCGGCGCGGTGAGCAGTCTGTAATGAATGCTGTAAACGGTCGATGGCAAAGCCGCCGTAATCGCCAGTCAACAATTCCATATGCGCTAAAATACGATCCGGCAGTTTCTTGAAATAAGCGATTTGCTCCGGAAGAATAAGTTGCCAGTCTTCAGCTGTACTCTCTGACATTTTGGAAAATGATGCTTGCATAATAGCCCCTTATAAAACCCTTTAAGCCCAGATCCGACACTGCTCGCGTCGAATTTAACCAGTCAGGTTAAACTAATTTTTGTCATTGCCGAGATACTAGCAGTCCAGCAGATTTTTTTCTATGCGGGAATAATCCCTGGCTAAAACGCAAACCAGCCCTAAAAAGGGCTGGTTGCAGAATATCTCTCGACGTCGAGTCGCGGTCAAAATTTAGCCACAGCCAACCAGCGCTTTTTCAGCAATATCGTTGGTAATACGGACATCGGAAATCGTCATAGTAAAGGCTTCTGAACTAACCAAAACCAATGGTGAATCTACCTTGCTAAGATTAACACCGACATCTTCAAAGCAACTCAACTTCACCCCCATGCGCACGGCTTGCCCCTCGGGGAATGCTTTCAAGATCGGAGTCAGGTTGAGACCGCCGGAACAGGGCCATCCACAATCCATGCGCAGAGTCACGGCACCTTGAGGATGTTTGTTAACGATAAACTCCATGACCAGTGACGCATCTTCTGCGTTCAGAGCAGTGAAATCGGTAGAACTTTCTGACTGCCAGAAAAATTGACTCTCCCGACCGCCTTTCCACTCCAATCGACGCGAGTCCTCTTGAACCGCACCGTCAACTGTGGTCACTGAGAGGTTGCCGAACTGTGTCGCCGTCATATTGCCAGTGACAGGCTTTTGCCAGTTACTAGCATCACCGACAAAGGTTTTAAACGGCGGTCTTGCACTGCCGCTGAACACAATGCGTGCCGCTTTCGAACTATTTAATAGAGCGCTCTCGTTAAGGTTGTCGGCAATGATTTCTTTATCACCATAACTCAGCCCCTGGCCTCTCACCAACAGATTGTCAGAGACTGGAAGCCTTTTATTGTCCACGTTGAGCTCACGATTTGGCCAATCAAAAGAGAGTCTGCCGGTAAAGTCATGGCGCACGGCGCCGTTACTATCGGCCACCAATACATCTGCTACACCCGCACCTTCCGAGCCAGGCAACCAGGCCACAACAAATGCATCCGATCGATTGAGCTCTGCGTTCATCCACAGTGGTCGACCAGTCAAGAACACCGCTACCACTGGAATGTTCTTTGCTTTCAGCGACGTAATTAAGTCTAAATCAGCCGTCCATCCATCGCGATAAAGCAGTGATTCAATGTCGCCAACACCTTCTGCGTAGGGCTCTTCGCCAAACACAACCACCGCGACATCAGGTTTCTTTGCCCAGCTATCATCCATGCTCAACTCGACAGAGCCGCCATTATTTTCGATCGCTTCTTTAAGGCCAGCATAGATCGAGGTTGCGCCGGGGAAATCACTATTCTCATTCTCAGTGCCCTGCCAGGTAATCGTCCAGCCGCCGTTCTGCTTGCCGATATTGTCGGCGCCATCGCCGGTCACCAAAACATGCTGCCGACCCTTCAGTGGCAGCAGCTGGTTTTTGTTTTTCAACAAGACCAGTGACTTGCGCACTGCCTCTCGAGCCACCGCCCGGTGTTCGGCTGAGCCGATCAACGCAGCGTTGCCGACAAGCTCACGAGATGACGGGGCACCCTTCTCAAATAGCCCTGCGCGAATTTTGACCCGCAGAATACGTGTCACCGCATCATCGATACGAGACATTGGGATGTCGCCACTCTCGACTTGCGCCAACGTATTCGCGATCACCGCTTTCCAATCCTCCGGCACCATAATCATATCGATACCAGCATTAATCGATTGAGCACAGCCTTCAGTCGTACAGCCTTCAACCTGCCCTACGCCGTCCCAGTCGCTGACAACAAATCCATCAAAGCCCAATTGTTCTTTGAGCACAGTGGTCAGCAACTCTTTGTTGCCATGAATTTTGTCACCATTCCAGCTATTAAAGGATGCCATCACCGTTTGTACACCCGCATCGATGGCTTCGTAATAGCCCTGACCATGCTCTTCTAATAGCGTATTGAGGTCTAGGCGTGTGTCGCCTTGATCGATACCGCGAAAGGTTCCGCCATCGCCAATAAAGTGCTTGGCGGTGGCAATGACCTTGCTCGAATTGGCCCGCAGTTCATCTCCTGTACCCTGCATGCCGGCGACGATTTCGCCAGCATAGGATTTAACAATCTTGGCATCGCTGCTATAACCCTCATAGGTGCGGCCCCAGCGATTATCCTTGACCACCGCTACCGTTGGCGCAAAGATCCAATCAATACCTGTTACCGCCACCTCGGTGGCTGTTATCGCACCAATTTTGCGTAACAGCTGAGGGTCATTGGCGGCACCAAGCCCAATGTTGTGCGGGAAAAGCGTCGCGCCAATGACATTGTTATGGCCGTGAACAGCATCGGTTCCCCAGATCACTGGAATAGCCAAACCGCCGTCGGAAACATCCATCGAAGCGTGATAATAACGGTCGCCAAGGTCTATCCACTCTTGGATCGTTGCGTTTTTGTGCATACTGGGGAAGGAGCCGCCGCCATTGAGCATCGAACCCAAATGATAATTTTTAATGTCGGCAGGCGTAGTAAACTTGATCTCAGGTTGAACCATTTGGCCAACTTTTTGCTCAATTGACATGCTTGCCAACAAAGCCGCAACACGCTGTTCAATCTCGGCAGCTGACTCTTCAGCGACCAGCTTGACTGGCACCATAGTCATAATGACGGCGGCAGATGTCAGTATCAAACCCCTTGTCAGCGAGGGTTTCTTTCCTTTAAACATATCTGAGTTTACTCCAGCCGTGCAGACACAAGGGCATCGAACAACGAATCCTCAGAACCAAATGGATCGTAAGCAGCTACGCCTGCTGCACTGTTCAATGACTTACTGTCACGCTAATTAAAATTATTTATCGACCGCAATCACATTACGATGCAATGTCGGAAGAATTGAACGGGAGTTTTTCACGGCAGGTGGTTCGGGGGAAGATCATATGCGACCATCCGTTAGCCAACTGCGTTAAGCGGGACAAAGTAGTGTTTACTGGAACAGCTGACGAATCGATTCGCGGTAATTGCGGCTGACTTTAAGCGTTTGCCCCTCGGAGAGATGCAGCAAACTACCACCCTTTTGCAGCGGGGTTATGGTCACAACGCGCTCGATATTGACCACTGTAGAGCGGTGTATACGGGCAAAAATTTTGTCATCTAATTTTTCCAGCAGCTCTCTCAAGGTACTGCGCACAATATGAGTTTCGCCCAGCGCGTGAACACACATGTAGTCGCCAGCAGCGTCCACCCAGTCGATATCATCGAAGGGAATCACTTTGACCACACCAGAGTCGCGGATTAGCAACTTTCGTTTCATTCCCTCAGGCAGATCTGTTGACGCGGCAGATCCGGCCTCGCTGTTTAAACGCTTGGTAATCTCATCGATAGCGCCAAGCAGAGGTGTCTTTCGACCCTCTCCGTCGGGCAAAGAATGACGCTCAACTGCCCGCTCCACGGCTCGTTTAATGCGTTCCGGGTCCAGTGGTTTGAGAACATAATCAACAGCGTGCATATCAAACGCATCAATGGCGAACTGATTAAAGGCTGTGGCAAAAATCACCATCGGCATAACATCGGACTGCATCGCTTTGACCACTTCGAAGCCATTAATGCCTGGCATTTGAATATCTAAAAACATCAAATCGGGCTGCAATAAACTAGCGGACGCAATGGCATCGCGACCATTTTTGCATTCGCCAATCAATTCAATATCGTCGATGGCGCCTAAAATAGAGCGCAGCAGATCCAGCGCTAGAGGCTCATCATCAACAATAATCGTTTTCAGCTTAGACATAATAATTTGCACTCACCCATAGCTAATACCTGCTTAGCTACTGTATTTAAATTCACCACTGTTCTCTGCCATCTGCTTTTTAAGCGGCAGACGAATATAAATCTTTAGGCCACCCACGTCAGGGCGACGCAATTCAAACTCATAATTTTCACCATAAAAGGCTGTCAGCCGGTCAACGGTATTTTTCAGACCAATTCCGGCCCCGGAGGCTATGGTCTGTTTACTTCCCTGAATGCCGGGACCAGTATCGCTGACCTCAACAATCAAGTGCTCTCCGTCAAGTTCGGCACGTACCATTATTTTACCCCCATTTTCGGCGGGGGCAATCGCATATTTGATCGCGTTCTCAACCAGCGGCTGCAGCAGCAAACTGGGGATTTTCACATCATAGGCCGCAGGGTCAATATCAAAATCAAGTTCCAGACGGTCAGCGAAACGCGTCTTCTCAATATTGAGATACAGTTCTAGGGCCTCGACTTCCTGTTCAAGAGTTACCCTCCTGACCGGGTCATTATCCAGTGAATAGCGCAAAAAACTGCTTAACTGCATAATCATTCTATTGGCATTGGCCGTGTTTTGACCGACCACCAATGCAGAAATGGCATTTAATGTGTTGAATAAAAAATGCGGGTTGAGCTGATATCGTAGCATTTTAAGCTGAGCTTCTTGCGCAACGGTTTCTGCCCGACTGCGCTTGAGCTGCTCTTCTTTGCTCTCTGCCGCAACCCTAAGCAGCGTTTCATGCTCACTTTGCAATAATTGATAATACTTTATGCCATGATAAAACGCTGCCCAGCATAAAAAAATCATGATCGAACCAAACAGCCAGCCACCAAAATCTGACCAGACATCGGTCTCGTCGGTCATCCACAGGAAGGTGCCAATTCGCAAAACGGACCACAGCAGCGAGCAGACCAAAACTGACGCCATCGTCAGTAGTAACCTAAAGGTTAAAGGCTTGTGCCAGAGATAGTGAAACACCGATCGTAGCGGCCACGAAACCACGATGCCCAACAGCGATTGAACGAGGGTGTGGGAAATATAAGCGAAGCTCTGCTGGTTGTACCAAAGCGTTAAACTAAAATAGCTAATCAGCGAGAGACTAAACCACCCCATAACCTGCAAAAACAAGAACTGCGTATCGCGATCGCGATACAGCTTGCCAAATAACGGATAGAGGGTAGTCTCATTCATTCACGCGCCTTTTGTCTCGACCTTATAGTTGTGCCTCCATAATAGAGCTTTAACGTAAAAAGACAAAGGTCAGTCAAGCAAAACTCTGCTTGAGACTGTCACTTTTAATCGCTCAGTTTGCTGATAAACTGCTGTGCAATCAAAGTAGGCTTACCTGTATGCTCAACAGACCCAACCACAATTCGCACTTGATCGACTATATGGGCATCAATGTGCTCAAGGCATCACACCCGCAGGTGCGCAAGCTCAAGCGCCAGCAGCAGGGTCACTCGGCGCATGGCAACAAAGTATGGCGGTCGAGCTTTGTGTTAATGGATTATTTGAGTACCTGGGAAATTCCACCGGGTAGCAAGGTGCTTGATGTGGGTTGTGGCTGGGGACTTGCTGGTGTTTACTTGGCCAAGCATTACCAAGCTGAGGTAACGGGCCTGGATATCGATGACTCAGTCGAGCCTTTTTTTAAGCTCCAGGCAGAGATTAATCAGTGCACCATCAAATTTGAGCAACGCAGTTTTGAATCACTCAATAAACACGATTTGGCGCCTTACCACACACTGATGGGCACGGACATTTGCTTCTGGGACGAACTGACAACACCGCTGTTTAATTTGCTGCGCCGAGCCCTCGACGCGGGTTGTCAAAATATTCTGATCGCAGATCCAGGCAGACCGCCTTTTTGGGCACTGGCTGATCTATGTGTCGCCAAGTTAGATGGCGAGGTGGTCAGCCGAACTATTCAGCAACCGTGGAAGAGTGAAAAATATATCCTTCGAATCGGCGACCAATAACGTCACACCCCCGCTCTTATGGCTAACGTTGCGTTAACTGATAGGCCTTTACTGAGTAGCCGTCGAAACGTTGGAGAGACTCTTTTTACGCAACCGGGCGGGCACCAAACGACCGCTACATTTCAGCACCTAGCCCGGACTTTGACCTCAACTAACGCCATCTGGCGGGTCATGTCTTCCTTAAACCCAAAAAAATAACCTTTTATCGCATATGGCGTTGTTTGCCGCGCATGAACAGGTAGAGTACTGCTGGGGACGTAGTAAATATAAAAAGCGACAGCTAACCTATGTTCATAGATTTTTTTGTTCACCCAGGGGGTTAATCAGTATGTTATTTAAAAAGAGAATTCTTTCTAGTAGCGTTGCCTTAGCGCTAGTTGGATCAGTTGTTCCAGCTTATGCTCAAGATGGCGCGCTAATTGAAGAAGTTATTGTTGAAGGCGGTATCCGCGGAAGTCTTAAGCGTTCAATGGACGTTAAAAGAGACTCGGCCGGTGTCGTTGACGCAATTTCGGCAGAAGACATGGGTAAATTCCCAGATACTAACCTGGCAGAGTCGCTGCAGCGTATCACCGGTGTATCGATCAGCCGTCAGCGCGGTGAAGGCAGTCAGGTTACGGTTCGTGGCTTTGGCCCAGAATACAACTTGGTGACCTTAAACGGTCGTCAGATGCCTACTCACAGCAACACTAGCCGTTCTTTTGACTTTGGTGACCTTGCCTCTGAGGGCATTGCTGGCGTTCAGGTATACAAGACTGGTCGTGCCGATGTCCCAACGGGTGGTATCGGTTCTTCAATTAATATCTCAACAACACGCCCCCTTGATGCCCCAGGTCAAATTGCTAGCTTTACTGCGAAAATGGTCAACGATACGTCGACCAGAGAGGGCGATGAAGTTACTCCAGAGTTCTCGGCTATCTATTCAAACACATTTGCCGACGACACTATCGGTATCGCCATTACTGCTGTTTCGCAAGAGCGTAACAATGGCGTAAACGCAGTTGAAACGACTGGCTGGTTTACGCGGACTGGTGATCATAGTGGTTCTGGCGGTATTCCGAACAACGAAAACCAAGTTAACCGCCCAACCAGCGCTGATGAGTTCTATTCTGTCCCTCAGCAAATTGCATACGCAATCAACGAATACGAGTCAAAGCGAACGAATGGACAGCTCGTCCTGCAATGGGCGCCAAGTGAAACCGTCACTGCATCGCTCGACTATATCCACTCTGAGCTTGAACTCGATCACACGATGAGTGATCTCTCTGCGTGGTTTAGTAACTCTGCAGCGGTAAGCCAGTCGAGTGTTTGGAATGACGGCGCGCAGCGTTCACCGCTAATGTATGCCGAGACACACAACAACGCTGACTATGCGATGGGCGTGCACAGAGATGGCAGCATCAACGAAAATAACTCGGTTGGTTTGAATCTAGAGTGGCAGGCAATGGATAACCTGAACCTAGAGCTTGACTACCATGATTCATCTGCCAAATCTGGCACCAACAGCCCCTACGGCACTAGCTCGCTGGTGACTATGGCGTCCTTTAACAAGGTCGGCTCGGCTGTCTACTACGGTAAAGAGATGCCGGTTCTCGAATTGAATATGAATTCGGGTGCTGATGGTGCTGAGCGCCCTCTTTATAAGGACGATATGGTCGTCACAGGTAGTGTGTTCGGCAACCAAGCCGCAGAAATGAATATCGAGCAAACTAAGCTTAGCGGTGTTTATGAAATTTCTGACAGCACCAGCATCGACTTTGGTCTGCAGCTGACAGAAATGGATAACCGTTATGTGAGCTCAAATGTTCAGCTCGATAACTGGGGTGGATTCACTCAACCAGGTGAACTGAGTGCAGTGATAGAGCGTTCGTCAATGGCTGGCCAATTTGATCAGCTCGCTGGTAGCAATGATCCACGCCAACAGACTGAATACTTTACGACCTCACTGGAAGAAATTATCGCCGTTGCTGAAGCAAGCTATACAGCCCGGGGAGCAGACTACGCAGCAGTTGGTGACTGTGGCACAGGCTACTGCGCCTCTTCCGACTGGACCGTTGACAAAAGAACTGCCGAAGAAACCAAAGCGGCGTACATTCAGTTGAACCACTCTTCGTACGTCAACGACTTGCCTATGAACGTGCAATTCGGCCTTCGCTACGAAGAGACCGAGGTTACTTCATCGGCTCTGGCGCCAACTTATGATGAAGTCTACTGGTTGGGTGGCAATGAGTTTACTATGGTGCCAGCAACTGACGCCGAGGGTAATGCTATTCAAGCCTTCGACGAATACACCGGTGACTATTCAATTGTTCTGCCAAGTATTGATTTCGATATCGAAATTATTGAAAACCTGGTTTTGAGAGCCTCCTACAGTACAACCATGACTCGTCCAAGCTTCACGGATATTCAGGGCGGTATCACCGTTGACGGAACGTCGTTTAAGAATACCGGTGGTTTTGCTGGTGGTGGTAACCCAGGCTTGCAGCCGATTGAATCAGATAACATCGATTTTTCGGTTGAGTGGTATTATGGTGACGCCAGCTATGTGTCGGTTGGCTACTTCGAAAAAGACGTAGAGAACTTTATCGGCTCATCGACTCGCGAAGGTGTCACACTGTTTAACCTCAACTGGCCACTGGGCGGCGATTTATATAATCAAGCTGTTGCTGCGAGTGGTATCGACCCGCTTAAATACACTGAAGTGGGAGCCTATATCTTTGCCAACTACCCGAATGACCCCGCCATCGTTGGTGATCGTATCTATGGGGTTGACGGTGATCCACTGGTAACTTTTGAGGTCGATAGCCCCGCCAACCAGGAAAAGGCTAAGGTTGATGGTGTTGAGCTCAACATCCAGCATAACTTTGGTGATACTGGCTTCGGTATGATTGCCAATGCTACCTTTGTAAACGCTGATGTCGCTTATGACAATATGAAGATCAACTCTCAGTTTGTTCTTAATGGCCTGAGTGATTCAGCTAACCTGGTAGCGTTCTACGATAAAGATGGCATTCAGGCACGTTTAGCCTACAACTGGCGTGATGCATTCCTCGCCGGTGTTGGTCAAGGTGCTGGCACCTACAGCAACCCAACCAATGTAGAGGCCTATGGTCAGCTCGACATAAGTGCTAGCTATGACTACAGCGACAACCTGACTGTCTTCTTTGCTGGAATCAACATCCTAGAAGAGACCTACAACGTCTATGGTCGTGATGAGTTGCAAGTATTGCAGGCTGGCCAAACTGGCGCGCGTTATGATGTTGGTGTACGTTACAGCTTTTAAGTAACGCACTCTGTCGTAATGCTCTGCAAACCAATGCAGTTCGGTGAGAAATCACCAGCATGATGAAACCGGAAGCCGCTTAAATTTATTTGAGCGGCTTCTTTCTTTCATGCGTATACACCATAGGTTTAAATTTAAATATTAACCGCGATGCAAAGCGTAATTATGGGCAACCTTTTGCGTGGATAGCATTCAAAACCCCGAGGGGTTACAGGCATAATAACCGAACCGATGAATCACACTATCAACAGAATCGTAATCGTTGGCGGCGGCACCGCAGGCTGGCTTAGTGCCGGTATAATCGCAGCAGAACATCGCATCACAGCTGATAGCACTGGTCACAGCTTTGACTTAACAATCGTTGAGTCTCCCGACATTCCTACCATTGGCGTCGGTGAAGGCACCTGGCCATCAATGCGTTCGACACTGCAAAAGATGGGTATTTCAGAAACTGACTTCTTCCGTGAGTGCAGTGCTAGCTTTAAACAAGGCACACTGTTTAAAGGCTGGCGCAACGGTGGCGACGATACCTACTGCCACCCTTTCAGCGCACCCCACGGCTATACCGAGGTCAACCTGGCCCCACACTGGCAGCCCTCTCGAGACCAAATCGGCTTTGCCGATGCCGTCTCGCCACAGAGTGCACTATTCGCTGACAGGCAGGCGCCGAAGCAAATTTCAACGCCGGAATATGCCTTTAACGTCAACTACGGCTACCATCTCGACGCCGGCAAGTTTGCCGAGTTTTTGCGCAAGCACTGTGTTGAAAAGCTCGGCGTAACCCACATCAAAGCCAATGTCACTGGCATCAATTCAGCGGAGAATGGTGATATAGCGGCCATCGAGACAGACTCTCACGGTGCGATTGAAGGGGATCTGTTTATTGACTGCAGTGGTCAGCGAGCTCTACTGATCGGCGATCACTTTGATATTCCGCTGCAGTCAAAACACAATATTCTATTCAATAACACGGCTCTGGCAGCACAGGTTGCCTACGACTCGGACAGCGATGCCATTGAGTCCTGCACTTTGTCGACAGCACAGTCAGCCGGATGGATCTGGGATATAGGCCTACCCACTCGGCGCGGTATAGGCCATGTCTACTCCAGCGATCATAATACTGAAGAGCGTGCCAGCGACGAGCTTTTGAGCTATATCGCTAAGACAGTGAGTAAGAATGCGGCTGCCTCGGCCACTATGCGCAAGGTTCACTTCAGCCCTGGGCACAGAGCCAAGTTCTGGCATAAGAACTGTGTTGCCATAGGTATGTCAGCCGGCTTTATCGAGCCACTTGAGGCCTCAGCACTGGTTCTGGTGGAGCTCTCGGCCAGCATGATCGCCGAGCAACTACCGGCCAACCGCGACGTGATGGACCTGGTTGCCAAACGTTTTAATGATAAATTCCTCTATCGCTGGGACCGCATTATTGAATTTCTCAAACTGCACTATATCCTCAGTCAACGACAGGATAGCGAGTACTGGCGCGATAATCGCGACGCCGCGAGCATCCCCGACAACTTGCGCGACCTGGTCGAGCTGTGGCGCCATCAAAGCCCCTGGCATAGAGATACCAACAGTGCAGACGAAATGTTCCCTTCAGCCAGCTTTCAGTACGTGCTCTACGGGATGGACTTTGAGACACAGCCCAGCACAACTCAACGGCGTTCAGATGTTATAGCGCAGGCACAGGTGCAAGCTCTGTTTCAGGAGAATGCTCAACGCCGGGCACAACTGCAGTCCTCGCTGCCAACTAACCGCGACTTAATTAATAAAATTCATACCTACGGGTTCCAAAAAATATAATATCTGCAATTAACATAACGTGGATTCAGGGGAGTAAACATGAGCAGTTTTGCCATCGTCGACAGCAGCGTTCACGGGGACTTAAAAGTTAATACAAGCAGGGGCGTTGAATTTGGCGATAACCTGATGTTCACCATGACTTATCCAATGGAGTTCAGGGATATACAGTCATGCTATCCCATTTTTTTCAGCAAAGATCCCGAGACAGGACAATTCTATCCGGTTGCACTGCTCGGCTTTGAAGATCAAACCAACCTCTTTCTCAACGATGACCAGTGGGATGCGACCTATATTCCAATGACGGTGCGCCGACAGCCGTTTCTGATTGGTTTTCAAGCCGACCCCGATAAGGGTGAAGGCGCCACAAAGCCGGTGGTCTCTATCGATATGGATAGTCCTCGGGTGTCCAATGGTGATGGTGAGTCGCTGTTTACCGAGGATGGCAAGCCAAGTGAATTTCTGCAAAAAACTATCGGCACACTAGAGGCGATTCATCGCGGTCTGGAGCACAATAAAGGCTTTATAACAGCGCTGCTTGAACATGATCTGCTGGAATCCTTCAGCCTCGAGATCACACTAAAGGACGGCTCCAACAACAAGCTGATGGGCTTCTACACTATCGCAGAAGAAAAACTACAATCGCTCGACGGCGAGACACTGGCAAAATTCAATACTCAGGGTTACCTGCAGTCTATCTATATGGCAATGGCCTCATTCTCGCGAATTCGCCCGATGATTGATAAGAAAAATGCTGCGCTCGACTGATCCGGCGACCAGGGTTATCGACTGTGCTTGACATTAATAGCCAAGTGAAGGAAATCCTCGACTGTAGGCCGGATGCGATATCCGACGAAGTCTTGAGCTCAAATCAGCCCTTGGTTCTGCGAGGGCTCGCCTCCAGCTGGCCCATGGTTACCGCGGCAGAGCACTCTGGGGCCCGAGCGGCTGAATACCTGAGTAACTTTGACAGTGGCAAGCCGCTTACCGCCATGGTTGGCGATGCTGAGATGGCGGGTCGAATTTTTTATAATTCTGATCTAAGTGGTTTTAACTTTGAATACCAGCGCCTGCGCCTTGCAGAGGTACTTGAGCAGCTGTCAAGCAATGCAGGCAACAGCGCGCCGTCGACACTCTATGTTGGCTCAACCAATGTCGATCACTGGCTGCCTGGGTTTCGCCAACATAATGATCTCAATCTCGGCGAGCGAAATCCAGTTGTCAGCGTCTGGGTAGGCAATCGCAGCCGCATCGCCGCACACTATGACTTTCCGACCAATATCGCCTGCTCTGTGGCCGGGCGCAGACGGTTTATCCTGTTCCCACCAGATCAACTCGACAATCTCTATATCGGACCTCTGGACGTTACACCTGCTGGGCAACCCATCAGCCTGGTAGACTTTAATGCGCCCGATTATCAACGCTATCCTAAATTTCGTCAGGCCTTGCAGTCGGCTCAAACCGTTGAACTGGCCCCTGGCGATGCCATCCTTATCCCGAGTATGTGGTGGCATCATGTTGAAGCGCTCGACGACTTCAATGTGCTGGTGAATTACTGGTGGCGCAGTACGCCACACTATCTGGGCGGCCCA
>Ga0115557_1000180_pt1 | contig 43949 bp, 25 predicted proteins | sample COGITO_mtgs_1104_FD_87280 | JGI IMG/M metagenome (GOLD analysis project Ga0115557, IMG submission 87280) | Pelagic marine microbial communities from North Sea - COGITO_mtgs_110421 | ecosystem: Environmental > Aquatic > Marine > Epipelagic | place: Germany:Helgoland, sampling site Kabeltonne...
CGAGGTCAACACTGCGTGTCCTGACATGTTGTGCACTACCGCGGACAGCATCGGTACTGTGTTGCTGCAGCTAGGCGCGCGTGGGATTTGCGGTTTCTGCGCATGGACGTGGGTGGCCATGCGTGCCGGCGGATGGCAATACACGCGGTCTGTCGGTCGTCAATGACATTTGATTTATTGTTGACTAATTCATTTGACAATATTTAGCAATCTTGCCTTGCGACACGCATCATGCCGCACTTTGACGACGCTGCTGCCCAGCTAAACATGCAGTATAGCAAGGACCCCGATTTTGTGTCCCCTGTGCGCTGGACGCGTCATGCTGTGTTGAGGCAGCAAGAACGGGCGCTGCATCGTTCAGAGTGGAATGGTCTGCGCGAACGCCAGGTCGGGAAAAAGGTGATCAACGGGGATGGTTGGGTCAAAAACTTGGTGGTGACGGTTGTGAACGAGCGGCAGAAAAAGGCGCAACATCGATCGTACAAAGCGCGGAAGAGAGATGGTGTAAAGAGTGGCCCTGCGCGCTGGACGCGTCATGCTATGGTGAGGCAGAAAGAACGGGCGCAACACCAGTCGGAGCGAAATGCTCTGCGCGAGCGCCAGGTCGAGGAAAAGGTGATCAACAGGAATCGTTGGGTCAAAGAGTTGGTGGTGACGGTTGAGAACAAGAGAGAGGGGCCGAGAAAAAAACGCAGACAACAGTTTGCGGAAACACAAGCAGCGTGGCAGAAGGATGCAGCGCCGCAGAATCAAACAAAGCAGAAAAAAAGGCATAGACGCCCATGTTGGGCGCATAGCGGGTCCTAGCAGTCGCGGTGGCAGCGCATTAAACGCTCTGAATGTTGGTGCTGTATTGAACAACAAAACAGCTTGCCAGCTTAGCACCCAGCTGAACAATAAGCAATACAGAGGCGGGAGAGTTGCAGCGCAGCAACGCTGCGGTCAGTTTAGCTACTTGCTTGCTGTATTGTCACCACAGCCAGTCGTGCTGCGCCATTTTTACGAGTTCTGACAAGCAGCAACCGCCTTGTTCAAAGGTTTGATCAAGGTTCGAGTCTCACGTGGTTATTGCATCAAGTCATTGATAAACTTCAGCTTGAAGTCTCAGTACGCCACAGTGGCGAGTGGGTTCGCGTCGTGCAGCAACTTGCGGAGCTGCAACGCCACCTGCGTGTCCATGTGCGCCGAATCTGTATCGACGCACAACAGCTGCGCAAGTCGTAGCATAATTTGCACCGCGTGACGCGCGTCAGCTTTCTTCTGCAGGAGGCCCACAACATATACTGGAGACAATGGTACCTGGGGGTCGCCTCCAGCCAAATCACGCAGCAAAGCTATCAGCTGACTCTTGGTGGGAAGGCATAAACGTAGCTGCGACCATTGCAGCAGCACGTTGCACGCGGCGTCTCTATTCAGCTGCAAACGTCTATCATCTGCACAGAACGATACAGCTTCTTTGTCGACAGCTTGTTTCATCGCTTGTTTTTGCTTTCCACCTTTCTGCATTGAAGCCAATGCGTTGCTGTCATGTTCGCTGTCCTGCCCCACCTTATCTTCTATTCTTTTAACCCATTTGCCGACTTTTGTCGAACGAATATTTGTCGAATGAAACACTGCAACAAGGAGGTTCTGAGCCGCCATCAAGTTGGTGTTGGTTTGTGTGTCGTCCTCGTCAAATTGAAACGCGGCCAACACGGCTATCATGAAAAGCGCTGGAGCCTTTTTCTGAATTTCGTCTGCTTTGTGAGGGTCGTTATCGTCGAAATACGTGTATAGCGCTTTTGTCAGATACTGCACTGTTTTGATGACAGCTTCTGCTGCCTTTTCTGTTGCATTGATGCTGTTTTGCCTGTTTCCCATTACCAAGTTGTCTTGAATCCACTTGAACTGCAACGCAGCAACCAGGTTTGTGCCTTTGTTCACTACAGTGCTTTTTTTGCGGTTCAATACCTGCAATGGTGCTGTCTCCACCACCACAAATCTCCATAATACTTCGAAGTACTCCACGTATGGTGAAACCACAGAGTCTGCGCTGCACTGCATGATCTGTACGAGCTGCAACGAAAACCACATTGACGCTGTCGCCCAAAGTGCTGCCGCTGTTGGTAGGATGTATGACAGGTTTCTGGGCCAGGACTTTGATGAAATGTGGTGCTGAGAGTCAAGATGACCTGCAGCAACAAGACAGGCTGCGCTTTGTAAGTTTACTCGTGTGATGGCCTCGATGTACTCATGCAAACCGCCAGGAGTAAAACAGTGTTCGTACAGCGACCAATCTTCACCAACGCGCGTGGATGATGACTTCTTGTCATGCCTGTGCGCAAACTTGAAGAAGTGAAGGTCAGGAATCTGCTGTGTTTGCTCCAGCCGTGCTTTCTCTTGAATCTTCCATTGCGTTAACGTCAAGGTTAGATGATTGTCTGGATTACTCGTATCTGTCAACGGCAACGTGTTTTCTACATGATGTAAACTTGCCGTTACTTTGCTTACATTCAACAAGTGCTTGTTGCGGGACTCAACCCGCTTCATCATGTTTTTGTCGTAGTTAGTACCAGTTGCAAATTGCAGATTGAGTTGAAGAATAACAGACACGCGGACTGCGTGTGAGACAAAGCGGGTCGCTGCCTCCAAAGGTGTGCAACCCAACATTCTATATGCTGTGGTATGTGCTTCACAAATCTGTTTGTGAACTGATGTGTGAAATAAATCCCAGGCATCATCGTTCCATGACTCAACATAGGGAAAAAGACGTTGAGCAGCATAATCTATTTGTTGCTGCAATGGCGTCAAGACATTCGTGATTGTGTAATCGAGATCGCCGACCTTGTACTGTGATGTTGAAGCGTTCAACTCTGTAATTGATTCCAACTCTGTAATTGATTGGCAACAAAGCAGATTCAGATCGTCACGTTGCAACAGGTTCATGAAAGCGTTGTGTATGATTGCCAGACGGGCCAAAAGATTCGCGAGATCTGTTCGAGCCGTGGACATGCTACAAAAAAAAATATCATCATGCAGATCAAACAGCGTTGTATTGAGCGTTTGCAGTTCCACATACGTCGATGCCAACGCACCATTTATAAACTCGCTGCTAAGAGATTTGAAGACATCCGCTTCGATTGGAGGACCCGGTGCAGGCGCTGTAATGGGCTCCGACCAAAATTTGTACTGCGCTTTTGCATCTGCGACAATGGACAAAGTCTGATCTCCGAGGTTGGCTGTTGATAAATTTGTCATTCTGTCTCGAATGCCTTGAGACAACCGTCTTGCTGCCTCATGACAACCTGTTGCAATAGACTCCTCTGCTTTTGGAACTTGCCATTTTGTGCGTGCATCTGGTGTCACCGCGGTGTCTGCGATGCCAAACAAGGAGTAAGCGTTGTGATGGCTTTTTGATTCGACTGTGTGTTGTGCATTGCACCGATGACAAGCTGCAAATACAGTATCCTCCCAATGCTTGGGCTTGAATCTGTGCTGTACTGGGTTCAGAGCTTCTTTCCATTGCGTAAGGCTTTCTGCGTGTGTCTCTGCCAGAGATCTGTCTGGCTGATTTTGATGCAGATGGAATCCTGTGCGTAGTGCAATGACTACTTGAGTAGAAATATCACATGACAGTTTCAACATGTTGTCAATTCCCAGAACAAAATTCTCGTGTTCCCCTTTGAAGACGGCATGACGATTTCTTGAGTCGTTCAACATCACAACCGCGCATTGCACAATCACCCCACCATACAGCATCTTGAATTGGTCAGCGATTGGTCGCAGATTTAATGGAGTGGGGTCTTGCAACGATGCCTCCTCAGCATGAATGCCCAGTTTTCTGATTCGTTCTGCAGCTGCGTCGATGCCTTTGTTTATCCACGAAGTTAGTAATGCTTTGATCCATTTTGAAATTTGGACATCCCATTCCAGATGGGTCATGTCGAAAAAATTTCGACTGCGCCGACTGGCCTTTAACCAATCTTTATCACTTTCATTTGTATTAGTGTCTTTCAGTACCTTAGTGTTCTTACACAACTCGAACGAGCACGCAGCAGCGCGACAGGTTGCTGGATACGCTGGGTACGCATAAGCGTGTGCATGCGTGGGCCAGTAATTTTTCATGTGTGAGTGTAGCAAATGAGCTCCTTGCGCGTTGCCGTACAACCCCACGTCATTGTGGTTTGCTGCTGCTGCTGAAACCAACGAGTCCTCAAGCCGCCGCAGGCCGCTGGTCAGCACTGTTGTTGACGAGCCAGCCCAATTGAACGGCCAGCCACAGTTGCTGCACGTGTTGATATTGCGCCTTCTCTGATCTTCGAGTTTCTCGCTGGGGGCTAGTGCTTTGGAAGCGTTTCTTGTTGACGGGCCTTCCGTGGCCACGGAACCTTCGTCTGCCATTCAGCTGCCCCACGGCTCGGATGCTGCCTTATATGCATACACACAGGCAGTGGGTGTGTTTACTGTTGCAGGTTTATACACGAGACGCAGCCTGCTCACAATGAGGCGCGTGTGGACACTCCTTTGGGCGGTGAGGCGGAATGGAACGCAAACTGCTCAAAGCCAGCGTCTGCGCTCCTGCGTGTCTGCAGCCGCGCGACAGAGTTGTCTTGGCATAGATGGCCTGGGTGGTTCTTTCGCCACATGTATCCCTCGGGCAGCAAGAGCTCGGGCATGTTGCACACGTGCCACGTCAGCCGCGCGTCGTCGTTGCAATACGCAGCCAGATCGGCGAACTCACCGCGCCGCGCCTGCTCCACGGCGTGCATGCCACTTCCGCTTTTGCATTCAATACCGTTCAACATCAGCAGCATGTTCAGTGCGAACGTGCGCGACTGCACACTCTTGCATACCTCGAATGGGTCATATGTTTTCAACACCCATAGCGCGACACGGTCCGGGCAGAGTCGGAAGCCCTGGCAGATGAACGGAAGGTCGAAACGCACGCCGTTAAACGCTGCGAGAAACTTGGCCTCGTCCATTGCGCGCGTGAAGTCGGCGATGACGTCATTGACGTCGTCGCGGTAGCGCAGTTTGTTTGTGTGCTTGTCCAGACACACAAACAGGTAGCTCCGGGCAGTCGTCCCATCAAACGTTGAGGCCACCGTGATGAGGTCCTGCTGGGCCTTCAGACCACTTGTTTCAATGTCAAAAGCCAGCACGCCCTGCATCACATGAGTGGTGGTAAAAGTGTTGGGTTCATCGACTGACGACATGTAAGTAACGTAAGCGCAATGATTGCCGCAGGCATGCGCGGCATTTTCTTCTAGCGCGCGCCTGTGCCAAACCTTTAAGCAGCAAATCCCACAACAACGTACGCGTTCGCGTCAACTACCTTTGCAGCTTTGTTGAGGTGATATTTAAGCGCAGCGTGAACGATACGTGCGTTACAATGACAGTGGAAGGCAGTGCCTCCATTCCCACGGAGGCGTCTGAGCCGATCAAGCGCGTGCGCGTTACGCGCAAGTCGTTTCTGTTGCCACCTGTAGAAGTGATGGGCCACGAAGTCAGCATGACCGAGTTGATGGACGGTGTGGTGGCGCAGCGTGAGTTGGCGCGAAGCGTGTGGTCGCATTTGGATGACAACGAGAAGTTCCAGTTTTTTGTTTCAGTGCAGCCGAGCGAAAGCAACGAGCCTCTATTGGCACTTGAGGGCCGTGTCAAGATGCAGAAGAGAAAGGCTGTCACGCTGCGTGGTCACGCTTTTGTCCGGCACATTGCACAGTGCTGCACAGGAACGCGTCTGTCCACATTGTTCAACCGGGGAGTCTACGGGAACGGTGGCATATCGCTGCGCCCGTCGTCACAGTCGCTGCTAGCCACTGTGAACGTTTCCCCATATGCCCAGTCAGTGTTCACACGTGCGGAAAAATTGTCCTTGTTCGCACTGGACAGAGGGGTCCGTAAGCTCATACGGAGCGCGTCAAAAACGGCAATGGGGGAAATTAGCAACAAGAAGCTCCGTGTAATGCAGGCCCTTTTCTTCAAGCGAAACACAAAAAATCAACGTGATGCCTCGCTGCTGCAATTCGACATGGCGTTTAAATTGGCAGCTGCACTGTTCACCAAAATCGTGTATGTATTAGCAATAGGTGACGATGACGACAACAGTCCGTTGCAATCAATCACTTTGCAATCAATCACTTCGGCCGAGCTTGAAATAATGAAAGCACATCCGACCGTGCAAGACATTTTCAGTAAGGTGGACATTTTACAGCGTACAGACGATGACATTTTGTTTCTACTCAACGATCTTCTCATAATGATGAATAAATTGAGTATCTTCAATGTTTCAAGAGGACGTCCTGCAGAGCCTGTGCATCGCATTTCCATCGTTGGATCCGTGTCCGACCCTGTCGACATGCGCGATCTAGACATTGCGCACCTACTTGCAGCAACGACAGAACATTACAAAAAGTGTTTGAACGATAGCACGGGTACGCGAGTGGACCCACTTTCTCAGCTGTTCGAAATTCAGGGAAACGATTCGTTGGTTGACTCCCAACGACACTTGCTCTGTTTGTGTTTCTTTCACGCTGACATGTATGTGAAGTGGATACAAAACGAGCTGGGTGATTTGTGGGATACTTGTCTTCAGCTACCGTACACTCGACGTGTTAATATTCTGCAATCTACATCAGCACCTTTTACTGCAAAGCCTGGCGCACCTGGTGACGTACAAGCGGTACACTACACAAAACAGATCATTTCAGGATGTGATTTTTACCATCAAATGACTGGGAATCTAAGCAGGGTCGAATACCACGATTCAGGGTTTGGGGGACAACCCGTGTGGTGGGCCAAGTACGCATGGGCATACCGAAAGCGGCGTCTGACCACGCGCGAAATAGCCTTAGCGGGATCACACGACAGCAGAAACGTCGCAGATAAAACCAACGACCTCAACGATCTCAAATCGTTTGAGCCTCTCGATGAAACAGCGGTGTGGGACATATGGGACAGCGTGTGCGAACGCGTAAAAATGGACGCTGTTTTGATTGAAACCGATCGACTACGAAATCATCCCACGACTGATCCCACGAACTCGACAGATCCCACGAACTCAAAGAATAAACCGGATACATTGCAAGACGACGATGAGAATCTCTCTGACTCGGACGGAGAAAGTGATCTCGAAGAGGATCATCCAGACAAAGCGGACGACGATGACGACGATGACGACGATGACGACGATGACGACGATGACGACGATGACGACGATGACGACGATGACGACGATGACGACGATGAGTACAAAAACTCCGAGGGTGAGGAGAGTGATGCAGATGATGATGCAGATGCTGCATCAACCTCTGCATTACTCGATGAGGACACGACAAGAGTTGATGGCGATGAAAACGACCCGAACCACTCTGGGTCCGCAGCGAATCCGGACAACGTGTCGCACGTTGAGCACACAAGCAATGAAGCGGACAATGATGCATATCATAAAAACGCTCTGGTTACGGCCATCAAAGATTTCTATGATACTAATTTCCACTCCGGGCAAGATGTTGTGGGGACCTCTGACGAAGTTGTGCTTATCAATGGTCGATGGAAAGTGACTTTCACGGCGTACTCGAGCCTGTTTCCGCGAACCGTGTTTCAATTCACTAGGCACCGAAACAACGGCAACGCTGCGTTGCAACACAGTCGCATCATGACACCCACGCTTCAACTGTTGGACACGACTCGACAATTGCCGAATCATTCAAAGACCATGGAAAACGGGTGGTCTCATGTGACCAGCTCTGTATGGTACATCAAATACAAACGAGTAAAAAGGGTTTTGGATGCTGAACAAAAAGTGCAGACTAACGCCGCTCGGTTTGACGCGATCGATGTTCACAATTCTATCAAGAGTCGACTTGTACAAGTCAATAAACATCACAAGGTTGGTCGCGATCTGTTTCTGGCAGCAAGACAGCTTTTCTGGCGCAAATTGAGTCAGGAAGTGCCAGCGTTGCAGGCTGTTGCGACGTCAGATGCGGAGCGTTGGCTTCACCCTATTGAGTACGCGACTGCTAGTAGGATAGCCGTGCTGCGCATGTCTCGGTTGTCGCGGGAAGTTTTTGACATGGCGTGGCAGCAAAACCGTGCAATGGCGCAGAGTTTGGACCTCGCGCACGAGGCCTTCTGTATGAAGCTTTCCCAGCTGGCGGTGGGAACCAGCGATCCCCAACTGTACGAAAATTTTGAAACACGAATCGAAGCCGTTGTGAGACGCGGTCACCCATCGCTGTTTGACAGTCGCCAGAACCTGTTGGTCCGTGGCGCGTTACTTGCAGAAAACGAGTTGCAACTGCGTGCTCTGCGCGAAAACAAGATGAAATTGTCGAAGTCACAGATGGATGAGGCGGACGTCTCTATACAGGAATATGACGCTGAAATCTTTCGCGTACAGAAAATGGTAGACGAGTTAGGAGACGAAAACTTTTTGGTTGCGAAAGATTACAGTAGTGACGAAGACGAGGACATACCGTTGGCAAACACACTACTCCGTTCGTCAGTGAAGCCCGGGGTGCATGAGCTGCTCTACCCGCAGTGCCTAAACTACCTGTCAGACCTGGATCAACACTTCTTGGTGTTGGACTTCAATGGAAGCGAGCGGTTCGATGCGGCGCTACAAAAGCACAGACGCAGCTTGCTGCACAAAAACAACGGTATGTTGTCACACGTGCCAGTGAAGTCACACTCGCTGTTTTTGGACTTTGTTACACTGCACTGTGCATACTATCAAGACCTTGAGCGCGCCGTTCAATTTGTGCAGAACCCTCCTATTGTATCTCTGAATGCGACCGAACGCGCGCTGCTTTCATCTCGCCGGCCGGGGGAAGAGTCAATCCCTGTTCGAGCTTTGCGACTTTACGAGCACCGACGCAACACTCTGAACAACAGAATACATGACCTTGTGCGCTCCACAGAACAACTTGTGCGCTCCACAGAACAACTTGTGCGCTCCACAGAACAACGCGGTCAAAAGCGACGGAGATCGCCGTCTGTGGATCCGGGTTCATCCACGCGTCACAAAACTGCGCTCCCGGCGGACGCTATGCGGTCGCAGGTTTTTTTGTTTCAGACTTTGTTCACAGAAAAGGGTACTGTGGATCATGACACATCTCGTGTTTTACCACTCCACAACGCGCTGCGGCACCTTCAGAGACACAGCGTGTGCATGTATCTGATGTCAACAGCAAAGAATGTAACAGGCCAATCGAAACTCGTATACGACCGCCATGTTAATAGCGGTCCTGCAATCAGCAGCAACTACGCCCTGTTTTGCTCTGGCTCAGAGGTGGTGTTGAGCAAAACCAAGCGAGCATTGTCCAAAGCGCAAATGCGAATGCTGGACGCGGTGCCTTTCGAGCAGCGCCATGAATTTAGTTGGCGATTCAAGGATGTTGATACTGGTTATTACAAGTGGCTGCAGACCGTCAATCCACGCCCTTCCCAACGCGGAAACACACTTCCTGCACCTGGCGTGAAATACGCTGCGTCGTGTTTTGACGACGACGAGTATCTTCCACGCCCCATGGCTGCTTTTGTAACGGTACACTACAGAGATGACACACAGATTCGTGCGCGCAGTGTGATGCAGCCGGATTGGGGTGATTGGCCAACGGACAGTGCGTTGTGCATCAAAACGGTTTTCACGACCGAAGTCCGCGACCAAGATGTTCTGGTGCATCACAGTGACGAGTGCTGGCGAACGCTGTTGGTGAGGTATTGTGGGCGCTGCATGCGCGACATGCTGCGAACTGATGAATACTTACCGAGACGGCCTACAATGGTTATACAAAACCAGCGGACAGACACATCTGGTGGTGCAGCGCAGTCTTCGGCTCCGGGAAAAGTGTTGAAGCAACTGGGGGTGCTTCTCAAGACGCGCACCCACGCGCCCAACCCACCTGTTGAAGACTCCAAAACAAGCAAGCCAGTGAAGCAGGCTGCCACGCAAGCCGATGTCACGCAGCAAGCACCGCTCCCAGACGTTTCCGTCCATGCCACCACTCTACAGATTATGCGAGCCATGGGTCCCTTTAGCTCGTATGTTGACATTTTTTCGCTGCAGTCTGCGCTTGGCTCAGAGAGTGCAGTGCTGGCGTCAAACCTTTTGAAACAGCTGCAAGCAGCGCGTACGTATCCTGCGATGCCAGCATTTCACTGGACGCACGACTCGTTGGGTGATTACATCACCGCGTCCACCACTCAAGATTCGCAGTGGTCGTGCAACCTCAATGACCTGGTGACGGCGTGGGTTCAGCGCGCGTTCGCTGAAGAGGCCGCTTGCACAAGCGTGTGTGCGGGGGCAACCATGACTAGCAATGGAAACCCAGCATCACGCATAGACGACATCATCACAACGATGCAGCACAACGCAAATGCGTTCAACCAGATCGTTGCGACTCTGACCTCTCGCCGCAAGGTTCTCCAGTTCCTTGACGAGCGGCTGACTCCTCATCTGTTTTACGTGCCAGTGGCTCTCCCAGCGGCGACAGCGGCGGGCAGCCCTGAAGCTGGCCCAGCGGCGGGCAGCCCTGCAGCTGACTCTCTTCGGGTATGCATTATTACCGACGCCAAGTTTGTGTTTTGCCATGATGATCGCGATTACAGCATGCAACGAGTCATGGTATTCAAAGTCAGCGAGTTTCGAATTGCCGAGGTTCAACACCTAAGTCCGAAAGAAGAGAGGATGACAGAAGCTGATTTGAACACGATCTCGCAACAGCTTGAAGACGCTCTCGGTCGCGCGGATGCGCTGGAACAAAACAATCCTCCGAAGTCGACGCAGCAGTTGCAAGATGCGTTGCGCTCGATTCAAACGTTGATAAAGACTTGCCAAGACAAAAATTCAACATTGAACACCCACTGTGTGGTGATGACACCTCCACGCCCACCTGCAAATATTTCACAACTCGATGATTCTGCTAGGTATTACACCGAAATCCAACGGCAGCAACCACCTGCTGCGTTGGAGGGGAAAATCCCCTCTGTACAGGCAATCGAAAACCAGAAGATTTGGCTTGATTCGAGCACGTTGCAGGCAGTCGACCGTGTGCGCGCGTCCGACACTGGCCCTGCGTCTGCGGGTGGCGACTTGCTGCGGTGGCCACGAACCAACGACGGCCAGTTTTCTCTGTGGATGACGATGGACGCAATGATGCTGTTGGAGTCAGACCCGCGCATTCCAAACTGCGAACAATTCAACTGGCGGGCAGCATGGAACGTGTTCAATGCCATTCGCGCAGTGTATGCGCAGACACTCGACCGCATGATCCACAGCTTTGACCTGGCAAGCAAGATGTTGCAGGCGCAGATGCTCGCCACGACCAGGCGGGCGAGTACGGCGACGGCAGACAGGCGGGTGCACGCTAAGAGCGGGTCCGAAGTACAGTACCGCGCCACTTCACCGTTCACGCAGGCGTTGGGCAGGCTGCTGCAGAATAATGGGCAGGAACGTCTTGCGGGACAGCCGCATGGTGATCTTGTGGCGTGGACATTGCAGAATCAAAACCGTGCTGAGCACGTGCGGACCCCCCCCCAAAACGAGATAACGTGTCTGGTGAACATTTTGCAAAAATTTGACCTGGATACGCAACGTGCCATACTAAGCGTGATGGAACACGACACCGAGTCCGCGGCGTGGCAACGACGGTATGCGCTGATGCAAGACGCGATTGCGGAGCAGCCGGCGCAGAATGTCGGTGAGGTGCTCAACGCATTCGAAAATGCGACCGCTGAGGATCGACAACGGCTGTGGAAAAAACTTGCCACGCAAGGACTGTCTGACGCGCTGCGCATCGATGGTCTGCTTGACCCGTGCGCTGACTGGCTCAAATCGTCGTCGGGCCCTCCGTTGCGGCAACTTGAGGATGCCAAGCAGAAGGTGGCTGCTTCCCAGGATAACATCTTGTTGGCCGAGACCCGCCTCCAGCTTTTGGAGGCCATGCAGCTAGCGCACACTGCTGAATCCTTTGAGTACGATTACGACGCGTTGATCAAGACAGCCAAAGAAAAGGTCCGCAGAATGATCGCAACGGGCACGCTTCACGTGAACACATTACAAAAGCTGCTGACGCAGACCAGAACAGCGATGAATAACGCGGCCGTGGAGGACCCAGCAGCTGCTCAGCAGGCAGATTCGAGTTTGAGCAAGGTAATAGTGGAATCAGATGAAGCGCTGACCAAGTTTGCCAGCGTGATGGACTCGGTGGAGGCGAAGACTGTGCAAAAGCTCGATACCACCTTGAAGCTGTTTCGCATACAGCGCTATAACGTGGCTCTTCTCGAAGCCGCGTACAACTTCAAAACAGATGAGCTCGCGGCACACTGGTGCAAGGCACAAATCGCGCAGCAGCTTGACGAGCAGGTTGACCGAGAATTTTACTCGCAACCAGATGGGCTATATCTGCAGACGTTTCTACCGGCTATCATCAAGACCATCGAGAGGCTTGGCGGTCCACAGGCCTCAGAAGAGGTCAGGAATTTTGCCAGCAAAGACCCGAGCCTCCAATCATATGCAGACGCCGCACAGGAGTTGGATCTACTTCCAAGACTTCCGTGTAAGGAGGCGTCCATCGAAACAGACATTACTCACGTGGAAGCATGTCGCAGCGTCTACGCTGTGCAAGCGCAGTATTACCGATCCACGGCTTATCTGCTGCGCGATTCTAAAAACGCAGTGCAGTACTGTGTGCTGGACGACCTGTGGGACAGTGCGCAGGGTGCGGAAGACATGCTGCTGAGCAACGCGGAGGAAACCAACATACAAGAGGCATCGGAGAAAGTTCAAAACGCAGGACCGCTATTGAATGCGCAGGGCAAACTGGACACTTTTCTGAAAACAACAACAACCCCCATCTATGCGGTGAAGGTCATTGGCAGTGACGACGACGCCGTCAGCAAGGTCGCGCCTGCGTCCGCGAAAAGCTGGTACGCTGTTGACTCGAAAGACAAGTTCGCACGGTTCTGGCAGGCTTTCACGCAAATGTTCCTGATCAAGCAGCAGTCGACTCAAAAAAATGACACGTGCAACGTGCTGTTCAGTTCTGCTTGGGCCATGCCCTCTGGAATTGAGGTAACCGCAGCAGCAGTGGAAACGACTGACCAGCACAAAAGGGTGGACCTACTGTTCAACATGCTGTTTCGCGTCGTTGCGCAGCTCGCAGTCTGGTTAGACAACAACGCATTGAATGGTTCGTCAATCAACGCAAATGAGTATGAGAATGGAATGTTGCATTTGGACCTAGCTACAGAACCAGACTCAGATATGTCAACCTCAAAGCCGACAGCTGAGAACCTGTATGCTGCATTCAGTGATCTGCAATGCTTCTGGGACATGAACAAAGAGTCGCCAGAGCAAGTCTACGCTCTGACAAACAGGATGGCACACGAACACATGCTACGAAATAACGCAAAAGACTGCTCGTACAACCCTCATCCTGCTGGTCTTGCCCGCGCGATGTTCACGAACACAATGCATGTTTTGAGCCTGCCCGCTCCAAGAAAGGCCAAAGATATCAAAATAGATGACATTGTGCAGCGGCACTTTACAGGAACCACTGATTTCATCAACTTTGCTCACGACTTCGTTGTCAAGTTTTTAGATGACGCCAATGCAGTTGTTGCGCAGCCGGACTACTTTTGTCCGGAGGGAGTTGTGGTGCCACTGCTGCCAGAGGATCTCACGAATTTGCTGAAAGAACTGGAGAAAACAGAGGAGAAAACAGAAGAGCACGCCCTGCTGCGGTTACTTCAAAAGCTTACAACCGTTCACGCGGCGTGGGCTCAAAAGAGGCAGCTCTTTGGTGGCGCTGAGCAGATCTTGCAATCTACTGAGAACGCAAAGTACCAAACAGAGCCGTATCGTTACCGTCTTGCAAAGAATGATTCACAGACAAAAGTCATGTACACCACTCCGACGTTTATAGATAACAAGTTTACAATTGCCATCATCCAGTACCACTGCGCTCTGCGGCAGTATTGCTACTTGATCCAAACCATACAAGATTCGGCATCCAATCTGCAGGTCTATGAACAAGGTGCTGCTAATATGAAAGGAATTGGGAAAACACAGATGCAAACGATGGCGAAAAAGCAGAAGGGCCTTGTCGCAACCTGCATGACCGCTGCGGAATCTCTTCACACGTTTCTGAACACTCTGCAGTTAAACATGAAACTCTTGGCCAGAGACATCACAACGGCCATGAACCAAAATAAGCTCGGGAGGAACGATGACTACGAACTTCCGTGGTACGTCTTTGATGTCGAGTTCGGCGACGGCACAAATTATTGCTCGGGCCAGGTCAAATCGACGATGAAATCTAACGTCACATAACCTGAGATTCAGACTTGAGAACGGCCTCGGCACAGACTGCGATGCAGCGCTCTCAGGCAACTGTGCGTGGGTGCCGCCGACGCGGATTGCTACCGATTGTAAAAACGCAGCCGTGTGGCAAGCATCAGTACATTTTTTTGTGTATATTAGTTTGTTGCGCCCGCGCGCGGTGCATGCCGTGTCTGGACCCCCGCCAGGCATCAAACCCGTTCTCCATGTTTGCATGCACCGCTCAGTTGTGGGTCGGGTTTGTGACGTGGGCAAGGGGCAAAGCTTCTGCGCTGCCCGCGGACGTGGTCGACATCCGCATCCGTAGTCTCATTTCGCAGCTGGAGGGACTGGTTGCAAAGCGCGACCAGGATATCAGTGCGCTTTCGCAGACCGTGCGAGACGCTCGGGTCGACGGCAAAACCGCCAAGTCACCAGTCGTCCAGCGCAATTTAAAGCGCATTCTTGCGCTCAAAAAAAGTCGCGCAAGCGTAATGGCGCACATGCACACGCTGGAAGTGCAGCTTGACTGCATTGAAAGCCAGAGTTACAACACGCAGCTTGTTGCCACCATGAAGGCCTCCGCCAGCACGATGCGGGAGCTGGGCATGTCGCAGAGCTTGCAAGATGCAGACCAGGCGCTTGCGTCGCTGTCGGAGAACATGGACACCGCCGGAGAGATCACCAGCGCGCTCGCTGTCCCCCTCACTGATTCCATTGACGACGACGAGCTCGACGCCGAGTTTGACGCAATCATGGCGGAGCACGACCCAGGGTTATCTGCAACAGCGACTCGCGCCGCCACATTGACGCTTCCCAGTATGCCCGCGAACTCGATGCTCGTTCTCAACGCTGCATCCGCTGCGCGCGCGACTCCTCTGGTTGCTGTGGTGGAGGAGCTGCCACAACCTGCTGCTGAAAACGACGCGCCGCTTGTGGACGTTGCGATGTAAGCTTATTACCAACGCGCATCAAGCTGCTGCTGAATCGCACATGGCTTGCGTTGTGTGTTTGTACAGTGGATTGAACGGAAACTTACTGTTACCCGGGTTGGGGTTCTCGAAGCGGGTCAGATCGTGAATGCGGAAACGCTCGAGCGTCCTGTTTGACACCTCGCCCCACGGCGGCTCGTACTCAGTGGATGCAGGCTTCGTCGCAGGCTCCACGCGCTTCTTGAGACATCGCTCCCACTGCACCACGCGGGCATTGGTCGCCATTGTGGTGAAGACGTTAACGGTGTTTGACTCTGCGCCAAATGTGCCGTCGGCCACCTGTTTGCCGTGGTCGTCTCTTGGCAAGCGCACCTCCAAGTCTTGCATGTCCACAAGCCAGCACACGATTGCACGCGCACGCCACCCCGACTTGGGCTGCGTGCGGGGCAATTGCATAAACATGAGGCAGCTTACTTCAAAGCACGCGGCCTGTGCTGCCTTCAAGTATGCAGCTGTCACCCACGGAGGCGCAGAGCATTTCCCCTTTGCAATTTTGGCGGCTTCGATGCTGTCGAGAGTTCGAAAACGCAAAACAGCATCAGTGGAAAGACCTGCCACTCGCGCGCAATGTGCGCAGCGCGCTGGCGGAAGCTGCGGTGCCACCAGTTGCCATGCATGCCTGCGCCGCAGCTGCGCAATGCACTGAGTGTCCAGTTGGCGCTGCTCGAGACGCACCTCGTTCTGTGCACGTCCCGGAAACGTGCTCCGCTGCCATTCGGCTCCTGCACTGGCAGATATTACCTGCTGAGCGTCCAGCAAAATGTGACCCGGCGCGCTGAGGGCCGCAGCAAGCTCGCGCGACGTCCAGGCACACCGCACTACGCGCAACGGGTCTTGACCCATGCCACTGCGCCCGGGCCGCAAAGCCATGCAGTTGCAGACTGGGCACTGCACTGTAAGGTTGAGAAGGTGTGTTGTTATGAGATCGGTCGCTTGAGCGATCGCTCCCATGATGGAGTTTCACAAACCCTGGCAAACTCAGTTGTCATAAGTGATACAAATTAGGATAAGTTGTTAGTTCGTTAACTTTCAAACTATTGTGCACGCGATCCAGGAGAATAAAGAGGGTCTTCACCAAACAATTAAATAATTGCCTTGACCTCAAATTTGGTATACTTAGATAGCATAAGTTGTTAGTTTGTTAACTTTCAAACTATTGTGCACGCGATCCAGGAGAATAAAGAGGGTCTTCACCAAACAATTAATTAATTGCCTTGACTTCAAATTTGGTATACTTAGATAGCATAAGTTGTTAGTTTGTTAACTTTCAAACTATTGTGCACGCGATCCAGGAGAATAAAGAGGGTCTTCACCAAACAATTAATTAATTGCCTTGGTCACGTTACTCTACCCCCTATAAAACACTAATAAAAAAAGTAGGGCTTTTTTTGGTATATATATATATATATATATATATATATATATATCGTATTAGTTAACTCTGGAAGGCAATTATTTAATTGTTTGGTGAAGACCCTCTTTATTCTCCTGGATCGCGTGCACAATACTTTGAAAGTTAACAGTCCAACAACTTATCCTAATTTGTATCACTTATGACAAAGTATACCAATTTTGAAGTCAAGGCAATTAATTAATTGTTTGGTGAAGACCCTCTTTATTCTCCTGGATCGCGTGCACAATAGTTTGAAAGTTAACAGTCCAACAACTTATCCTAATTTGTATCACTCATGACAACTGAGTTTGTCAGGGTTTGTGAAGCTGCATTATGAGCGCGCTGCGTGCAAACCGCGCGTAATCTTGGACTCCGCGAGCTGTTGTTCATTGCAGACACAGAAGAAGCATACAGAATTTGTGTTATATAATGATTCAATCAGATTAATCAAACGGATGTCATCGCGGACGGGGCTGCATACGCGTCGACGGCAGACCACTGGTTGGATCCTGTCATGCTACTTCATGTGTTGGGTCAGTGTGCTGCGGGCTGACTTGTGTGATCCACAGTTGGTTACTTTGTGGGAGGGAGCACAGTTTCAGAACGAGTGCGTACGAAGGCCTGTCTGTGGATTGGGAACTGGTTATTTTGGCAGCGCAGCAGACTTGGCGCTCATTGGGACTACGTATGCTTTTGTCATGTCGCCCAACTGTGTTATCTGTCCTATTGGCTATTACAACGATGTCGACGATTTTGAGACACCCTGCATTGCATGTCCGGCAAACTCTAGCAATTCATTTCGCGCTTCTGACAGGTGCTTTTGTAACTTTGGAATGGTGCAAATTGTCGATGAGAGCTCTGTACACGTATCCTGTGTGCAGTGTGAAGCAGGTACATTCAAGCATCGGACTGGTGCTGGTCAAAGTGTATGTCAACCGTGCGCGTCAAACTCCATCTCTGCGGACGCCGCTGAAAGCTGCTTGCCGTGCGAGGCAGACACGATGACGGTGGGCTTTGACAGAACCGAGTGTGTTTGCGTGCCAGGATTTGAGTATGTGGATTCGTCGTGTGTGCCGTGTGACGCTGGGTACTACAAGGCGGCGCCTAGCAACGACGAGTGTGTAATGTGTGACGTGGACTTTTTTTCGTCCGGTGGAGCAAGTGAGTGCACTCCATGCCCACTCCATGAGGTCACAGACGGCATGCAAGGGCAGACAGTGTGTCTTTGTGAGGCAGCCTTTGAGCGCCGCGCTGGTGTGTGTGAGCCGTGCTCGGCGGGGGCATACAAAGCTGATGCAGGTGATATCGACTGCACAAATTGTGACGTGGACAGCTTTGCGTCCGCGGGTGGCGAAGAGCATTGCCACCCGTGTCCGGCAAACGAGACGACCAACAACTTGACTGGGCAGCAGTACTGTGTGTGCGTTGCCGGGTTGACGCGCGGTGCGACTGCGTGCGAACCGTGTGCGGTGGGCACTGCCAAGGCTGACGCAGGCGATCATAGTTGTGAGGCGTGTGCGGTCGACAACATCGCAGAGGCGGGCGCGCTGCAGTGCGAGCCGTGTGCGAGCACCACTGGAACGGTGGGTGACAACCGCGTGGCGTGCGTGTGCAGCGCAGGGTATGAGAGAGACGCTGCCACGCTGGCGTGCACGCACTGTCCTGAAGGGTTTTTCAAAGACGCGCCTGCTGACGAGCAGCAATGTGTGGCGTGCCCCGCCGCCGGCGTGCATGGCTACGACCGAGACTCGATCACGCTGTCGTCCGGGTCAACAAACTGCACTGAGTGCCGCGAAAACTCGGGAGTGGTGGACAACAACCACACACGATGCTTCTGCGACGCGGGGTACGAGGCCGCCGTGGCTGTGGGGGACACAACGACCGCACTGCCAATTTGCACCCCCTGCGAAGTTGGGACGTTCAACGCTGCGCGAAGCGACGCAGTGTGTCAACCGTGCGCGGCAAACACGTATGCCGCTGCGGTAGGCACGCTGACGTGTACACCGTGCCCGCAAAATGAGAGCACGAGCGACCTTATCGGCTCCAGCGCCTGCGTGTGCGTCTCTGGCTTCTCGCGTGAGCTCGGTGTCTGCGTCGCATGTGCTGCCGACACGTTCAAGAGTGTGCATGGCGACCAAGCGTGCGCGCTCTGTCCCGACAACGAAGGGACCGACACAGTGACTGGGTTGACTGCGTGTGTGTGCAGTCCAGGGTACACCCGCGTTGAAGGTTCGTGTGAGATGTGCTCTACAGGCATGTTCAAGCCGACCTTCGGCGACCAGGCCTGTGTGCCTTGCGCCGAAAACTACGTTGCACCCGACGCAGGCGCGCAGGTCTGCAGCATCTGTGTCAACAACCAGCAGACCACAGGCGACGACAGGACACTTTGTGTGTGTCCCGTTGGGTACGGGTCAACCTCTTCAGACGGTTCTCAGGAGCCTGGCTTGACGTCCCGACGACGCTTGCTTGCAGCATCTAGCTCGCAGCCCAACGTTTGGTACAAGTTTGATGACTCTGAATTTGTAGGTCGCGACAGTGTTTCCGGGGCCATTGCGCAGGTCAACGGCGTCACCGTTGACAGTACTTCCGCTCTTCCTGCCGTTGCTGAAGGATGTGAGGCTGCTGCGTATTTCGATGGTTCTGCCAACTTGAAACCCACACCCTTCGAATTTTCAAACGCTGCGGTTACCATGTCGGTTTGGTTTCGCGCAGACAACAATCAAGTGCCAGGCACGTTTGATTCCGCCAAGGTGATTGAGTTGAAATCAGAGCAGACCTATGGTGCCCGCTTGTCTTTTTATTACTATTACCACAAGTGGTACGCTGGAATCAACAGCGTTGCCGACTCGCAGCTGGTTATGGTCGCCCTGGAGCAGCCAGAGTGGGTGCATGTCGGGTTTCGGGTGAGTGGTGGCGGTGAGTGGACGATTACCGCGAATGGACTTGAACAATTCCGGGCGATTGTCGGCACGTTTGCGCCTGCAACATACGACATTGCAACTTTCGGTGGCTCCTCCGCAAATTCCCAGTATTTCACAGGCCACCTGCGTGATCTTCGCTTCTTCAATGCAGCGCTGGGAGATGCAGAGTTTTTTGCACTGCACACCACTACTTTGGAGTATTGCACGTCGCAACCGTCAGTTCAGCCTCACTCTGCGGAGGCAACTGCGACAACAGCGTGCGTCCCGTGTGAACCCGGCACCTTCAACAACATGGAGGACCATTCGGCATGCGACGCATGTGCAGCCGACACCTTTGCAGCAGGCAACGGAACTGTGCAGTGTTTGCCGTGTGTGGGGAACAGCAGCACTGGCGATGCCACAAAACAGTCAGCGTGCACGTGTTTGGCGGGGTTTGAGCCGCTTGGCGAGACATGTGAGCCATGCATGGCTGGGCTGTTCAAGCCTAGCGCCGGCAACCACTCTTGCGAACACTGCGCTGCAAACAGTTTTTCTGTCGGCGCGGCTGTTGCGTGCGACCCGTGTCCGACACACGAGGGGACAGGGACTGCGACGGGGCAGGCTGCCTGCGCGTGTGTGCCGGGCTTTGGGCGCGTCGGTGAGGTGTGTGAAGAGTGCGAGGCTGGCACATTCCGGAACAGCTTTGCAAACGTGTTGTGCGAGCCTTGCGCCAGCAACACCACCTCCGTAAGTGGCGCGATCGAGTGCGCGTCCTGTGATGCCAACGAAGTCACAATTGGCACCGACCGTACGAGCTGCGTGTGCGTCGCTGGCTATGAACACGTCGCGGCCGGGTGCGTCGCCTGCGCGCTGGGCACATACAAGCCGCAGCCGGGCAACGATGTGCTGTGCGTCATGTGTCCACACGCCGGCGCTGCGGGCTATGCGCAGGACTCAATCACGCTGTCAATTGGGGCGTCTTCGTGCACAGAGTGCTCGCTGCACGCGGGCGTGCTGCACCACGACCACACGCAGTGCTTCTGCGACGCCGGCTACGCGGAGCAGGACGACCCGGCGTCGCCGCTGGCGAATTGCGCCCCGTGTGCAGCGGGCACATTCAAGCCGGTGCGCGGCTCTGACGCGTGCACCTCATGCCTGGACGACTCGACGTCGGGCGCGGGGTCTGCCGCGTGCAGCGCGTGTCCCGCAGACGAGGTTGTGGTCAGCAACGTGTGCCTGTGTCTGGCGGGCCGCATGCGCGTCGACGGGGTCTGCCAGGTGTGCGCGGTCGGTCACTTCAAGGGTGCTGCGGGGGACGAGGCATGCGCGCCCTGCGATGCAGACAGCTTTGCTGACGCGGTTGCGTCGAGCAACTGCACGGCGTGTCCAGACAACTCCGACACCAACGGGCTCATCGGACAGACGACCTGCCTATGCGCACAGGGGTTCCAGCCGGCCAACCCTCTGGCCGATGGCGAGACGCTTGCGGAGTGCGCGGCGTGTGCGGCAGGAGCCTTCAAAGTCGGCATCGCGAACGCGCCGTGCGAGGCGTGTTCGCCCGACACATTTAGCGCGGCGCCGGCCGCCGTCGCGTGCACGCCGTGTCGCACCTTCAGCACGACTAGTGGCTTGGAGGGCGCGACGTTCTGTGAGTGTGTCCCGGGCTATGCGTTTCACGCGGCAGACGGCCTCGGCGCAGCGACGTGCGAGCCGTGCGAACCGGGCTCGTTCAAAGAGCACGCGCGCAACGAGTCGTGCGCTCCGTGCGCGGCCATCACGTACAGTGCGCTACCCGGCGCGACTGCGTGCGAGGACTGCCAAGCGTCCACGTCCACGGTGTCGACTGCTTCTGTGGAGTGCGCGTGCGACGCGGGCTACGAGGGGGTCAGCACGCCTGCAGGGCACAACTGCACGCAGTGCCCGGTCGGCCACTTCAAGTCCGCGATCGACGACGGGTTGTGCGCTGCGTGCGCACCGGGAACGTTTGCAAGCGAGGTCGGCCTTCTGGAGTGCGTCTCGTGCCCGGTCGACACGTTTGCCAACGGCACAGGCACTGCGGCGTGCACGTCGTGCGGTAACAACTCGTACGCGGCGCCTGGCGCCGCGCAGTGCACGTGCGCAGACGGCTGGGTCAGCTCCACCACGTACCTCGACCACTTTCCGCACACAGACGAGGAGCACGACCGGCAGTTCTACGCGCTTGGGGAGGAGTGTGTTCCGTGCCCCGAGTTCTACTGCGTCGCTGGGCAGTACCAGGACGGCGTGTTGGCGTGCGCCCCGTGCCCGGCGTTCTCCAACAGTTCTGACGGTGCGCTGTTTCGGCGGGCGTGCGAGTGCTGGCCCGGGTACGGTGACCCCGGGAACCTCACTTGCGTGGGGTGTGCCGTGGGGTTCTACAAGAACTGGTACGCCATGGAGGCGTGCCGTGTCTGCCCGCCCGGCGAGACCACCGGCGCGCAGGAAAGCACCGCGTGCGTCTGCCGGCCAGGTTTTGGGCGAGACGCTGCAGAGACGGGCCTGTGCTCGGCGTGTGCGCCAGGGACGTTCAAGGCCGAGCTCGGCGATCTCTCCTGTGAGCCGTGTGTGCTCAACACGTTTGCGCGCGTCGCAGGCGCGGCCTCGTGCGACGCGTGCCCGTCTGGAACCGTGACGCTGCAGACAGGCGCTGCGGCCTGCGTGTGCGCGCAGGGCTACGGCTTTGCGGACGGCGCTACGGCGTGTGCGCCCTGTCCCCCTGGCTTCTTCAAAGACAGTGCGGCAAACGTGAGCTGCGTGCCGTGTCCGGTCAACACCTCACAGCCTGCGGAAGGGAGGACGCAGTGCGAGCCGTGTCTTGCCAACGCAGTCACAGAGAGCGCCGGGGGGCTGACCTGCAGCTGCGTGCCCGGGTTTGAGATGGGCGCGGACGGCGCGTGTCAGCTGTGCGCGCCGGGCACCGCGCGCGCGGCGACCGACGCCGCGGCCTGTGCGGCGTGTGCCGCAAACACGTCGGCGCCGGACGCGGGGTCGGTGGCCTGCACGCCCTGCGGTGCTGCCTCGATCACGCTGGCGGAGGGCGCAGTTGACTGCGTGTGCGTGGGCGGCTGGGCGCTCGACAGCGCGACAGGCGCGTGCGTCATGTGCCCGCTCAACACGTTCAAGCCCGACAGCGGCGACGACAACTGCTCGGCGTGCCCGGAAAACCACGCGGCGCAGCCGGGCTCGCTTGCGTGCGCGCGCTGCCCCACAAACGAGACGCTGTTGGAGGGCACGGCAGCGTGTGGGTGCGCAGCGGGCCACGGTCTGCAGGACGACGGCAGCTGCCCGCTGTGTGCGCCCGGCAGCAACAAGTCGTTTGCTGCCTCCGTGGCGTGCGCGCGCTGCCCAGTGGACCACTACCAGCCGCACGAAGGCGCGCTGGAATGTCTGGCGTGCGAGTCAAACTCAGAGAGCAGCGAAGGCGCCGCGCAGTGTGCGTGCGCTGCTGGGCATTTCCGCGCGAGCGACGCAGCGGGCGCGTGCGTCCCGTGCGCCGCCGGCAGTGCCAAAGCCGAGGCGGGCGACGCGGCTTGCACACCGTGCGAGCCCAACACGTTTGCGGCAGCAGCTGGCGCCTCGCAATGCGCCACGTGTCCTGCGTCCAGCGCGTCTGCCAGCGGCGCGGTGATCTGCCTCTGTGATCCTGGTTACGGGTTCAATGCGTCCACACTGGAGTGCGCTGCATGCGCTGCAAACTTCTCCAAGCAATATCAGGGAAACGAGGCATGTCTGCCGTGCCACGCGGGTTCCGAGAGTTTGAGGGCGGCCACCGCCTGCATCTGCTCGGCAGGCAACTTTTTGGTTGAGTTGGAGGAGTGCGCGCCGTGCGAACCGGGCTTGGCCAAGACCGCGGCGGGCGACGATTCGTGCTTGCTCTGCGACGCAGGGTTCTTCACTGCAGTGTGGGGGTCCGTGGCGTGCGCGGTGTGCCCTAGCTTCAGCGAATCAAGCAGCGGGGCCGAGGACTGTCTCTGTTCGCCAAAATACGGGTACAACGCCTCGACAGAGCAGTGCGGCTCCTGCCCCGAGGACACGTACAAGGCAACGCTGGCAGACGAGAAGTGCACGCCGTGCCACGCAGGCTCTGTGAACCGTGCCGACGCGCTGCACTGTGTGTGCGCCGCGGGGTGGTTTCTGCTTGCTGACGGGGTCTGTGCTCCGTGCGAGGTGGGGTTTGCGAAGAGCGCCGTCGGCAATGAGTCGTGCGACGCGTGCGCTGCCAACTTTTATGCTGCCGTTGAGGGCGCACAGACATGCGACGCGTGCGCGGCCTTCAGCGTGTCGGGCAGGGCCGCTGGCGAGTGTCTGTGTGTGCCTGGGTATGGCCCTGGCGCAGCCTCCGGGGAGTGCGTGGCGTGTGCCGCCGACACCTTCAAGAACACGACCGCCAACGACGAGTGTCTCCCGTGCCCGGCCAACGCCGAGAGCCTCGAAGGCGCCACGGAATGCTACTGCGCCGCGGGCCACGAGCTCACTGCAACAGGCGCGTGTGCGCCGTGCGCGCCAGGCGCAGGAAAGCCTGCCGCTGGCAACGAGGCTTGCACGTTGTGCGCGGCCGACACCTTTTCGGCCGAAGCAGGGAGCACGGCTTGCGACCCGTGCGCGGAGGCCAGTGTGGCCGGGGAGGGCGCAAGCGAGTGCTTGTGCGCCGCAGGGTACGAATTGGCCGATGCTGTGGGGGGTTGCAGCCCGTGTCCCACCAACTCGCACAAAATGAGCCAGGGCAACGAGGGCTGCACACCCTGCCACGCCGACGCGGTCAATGCCGATGCGCTCTCCTACTGTGAGTGCGCGCCCGGGCACTACCGCGTTGCCGATGGCGTCTGCGCGCCGTGCGATCCAGGCTTGTCCAAGGCGGTGGTCGGCAACGGCACGTGCACGGCGTGTGCTGCCGACACCTTCGCGGCGGCGGCCGCCGCTGTGGCGTGCGCGACATGCCCCGAGAACACCACCGCGGGCGAAGGGGCCGTCGACTGCGTCTGTGTGCCTGGGCACGGCTACGACGCGGCGCAGCAGAGCTGCCCGGCGTGCCTCGACAACACGTACAAGACAAGCACGGCCGACGAGACGTGCGCGCCGTGCCACAACCACTCGGAGCGGGAGGGTAACTGGCAGCACTGTCTGTGCTCCGCGGGCCACTTCCTCGTCGCGGACGGCATGTGCGCGCCATGCGCGGCCGGGAGCGCCAAGAGCGCAGTTGGCAACGAGTCTTGCTCGAGCTGCGAAGCAAACTTTTTTGCGAGCGAGGGTGCGGAGGCGTGCGCGCGCTGTCCTCCGTTCAGCGTCTCCACAGAAGGTGCCGCGGATTGCGAGTGCCTTGCGGGCTACGGCCTCAACGCCTCAACGCAGCAGTGTACTCCGTGCTCGGTGGGCACGTTCAAGACGGGCGTGGCAAACACTGCGTGTTTGCCGTGCAACGCCAACGCGGAGAGCGTGGAGGCGGCTACTGTGTGCGTGTGCTCCGTTGGGTACTTCCTTGAAGTCGGCGAGTGTGTCCCGTGCGGCCCGGGGTCGGCCAAAAACGTGCTGAGTGACTCGCCGTGTGTGGCGTGCAGCAACGGGACCTTTGCTGCCGCGCCGGGCAGCGCAGTCTGCGATGCGTGCGGACCTTTCTCGGTGTCCGCGTTCGGGGCAAGTACGTGCAACTGCACGTTCGGCTACGACGCGGCTGGTGGCGACTGCCAACCCTGTGCGCCAGGAAGTGCAAAGGACAACGAAAGAGACGAGCTTTGCGCCCCGTGCGTGCCTGGGACGTTCCAACCCGACAGCGGCGCTGTCGAATGCGAGCCGTGCCCGGGCTTCGCTGCGGCGTCGTTGCAGGGGTCTGTGGACTGTGCGTGTGCGGCAGGGACAACGCTGCTGCACGACCAGTGCGTCGCGTGCGCGGCTGGTACGTTCAAAGGGACAATTGGCGCAGAGGCGTGCACGCCGTGCCCGCTTGGCACGTTTTCGGGTGGCAACGCGACTGCGTGCGCCGTGTGCTCCAACAGCAGCTCGACTGCGGCGCCGGGGAGCACCCGCTGCGAGTGTGTCAGCGGCTTCGAGCGGTCGAACCGCAGCGAACCGCAGGCTAACGGGAGTGAGTGTGCGCCGTGCAGCCCCGGCTACGCGCGCGCGGGCCTTGGAGACGGCGTGTGCACTGCGTGCCCAGAGAACTTTTTTGCATTCTACGCAGGTAGCGAGGCCTGCACCGCGTGCCCGGGGCCAGAGGATGGCGAGGTCTTCTCGCGTTACGTGACCGCTGGCGTGGCGGCAAGCGAGTGCGTGTGCGCGCCCGGGCGGTTCCGCGACCCGGTCGCGGCGCGCTGCATGCTGTGCGCTGCCGGCACGTACCACCCTAACGCGTCCACAGACCCGGCCTGCTCTGAGTGCGGCGAGCACATGGTTGCTCCGCGTGGTGCGCCGTCGTGCGTCTGCGCGGTGGGCGCAGCTCCGGGCAACGCCCCAAACGCGACTGCGACGCAGTGCGTGCTGTGCGCACCGCCACTCGAGAAGCCGGACTCTGGGAACCACAGCTGCCGGCTTCCGCTCGCGCAGCAGCCTGCCGGGCTCACCTTCACGCTGCTTGTCAGCAACTTCAGTGCCAGCGAGGTGGACCATGCTGTGGAGCAGCTCTTTGCGGCGATGGTGGCGCACATGCTGCAGCTGCCGCTCGAGCAGGTTGCGCTTCACAACGTCACTGTCGTGACAGAAGACCCAGCAAGCGGCGTAAACAGCAGCACATCGGCACCCGACAGCAACACGAGTCTCGAGCTTGTCGTATTCGTGGCGCTGCGCGATGGCGACGACGCGCTCGCCGTCGCAGCGCGGCTTGTCGAGCAGCAACTCGACGCAACCGTGGATTTTTTTGTGGCATCACTGTACAACGCGACTGCGGACCGTAATCGGACCACTGCGGAGCGCGTGGCGTTGGCAATTATGCACGCGGCTGTCGCGTCCTCGCCGCGAATCGAACAGACGCTCAGTGGTTTCGAGCTGGAACTTGCGGAGAGCTCGCTCAATCCAGTCGGCAACACCTCGCTGAGCACGCGCCGGAGCGCTGCGCTGAGCGAACCAGGCGGCATGAGCGCGGTTCTCGTCGCTGTGCTGGTTTCCGCGAGCGTGTGTGTGCTGGGGTCGCTGCTGGTGCTGGGCCTGGCAAAAAGACAGCGCACGTCGTCCAGTGCGCGCGTGGACGAACCGTAATATTATACACCGTTCTTTGTCCACCACCGCGCTGCGCAACGCTGCGCGTCCTGGCTCAAGCGCGTCTCCGCGACGCAGCGCCCTACTCGTCGAGTGCGCACGGGTGTTGGTCAAGGCTGTCGCTGCTTGCGCTGCCTGCCAGCGACAGGTAATCGCTGCTGCTGCACTGCGAGTCCGCGCGCACCGCGTCGCGCTCGTGTAGTATGTAAAGTTGCTTTGGCTTTCTGCGCATGTGGCTGCGTTCGCAGACCTCGATTTTACCGTTTACTGTGTCGTGTGTAAAAACCAACTCCGACGCACGTGCCTGCACCAGGGGCTCCAACGCCCACCGCAACATCCGCAGGTCCCACTCGTCCGCAAAGTCCGAGTCAAGATTCACAGCCAGCAGCTCGTGAACCGCTCGCTCGCGCGCCACGCGCTGCCACGCCTTCTCTGCGGCGGCCGCGTCGGCCGCCATGGCGTGTTTAACAGGAAGCAGCGCTGCTGTGACTTTCGGCAGCGCGTCACTGCAAAGCATGTGGGTGCAGGGGTGACCCCCCTCTTTTATCTGGCCCCGATGCTCTTTGGTCCAACTGCGCGCCCCGGGCGCCCAAAGAGCGCCGCGCTTTGCAACAGTCCACAAGTGGCCGCAAGAGCGCTGCAGCAGCGGCGTGCAGCTTCCTGCAAGCTGCGCAGCACAGCGTTGATGCGCGCGAGACGGGAGGTTGCTTGCGCCAACCCGTGCCTTACTTGTGGCACGACGCGCACTGCGATCATGCGGTGCCGCGTGATTCGCGAGACGATGGCGCAGCTGCGCAGCGCCGTGCAGCCGACGCAGTTCGTGTGGCAGCACGTGTGGGCGCTGCTGACCTCGGCGCAGCCAGACGAGGGGGTGTACCTGTGCGCGCCCTGCGGGCAGTGGTTGCGACGAGTCAGCGAGGCGGGCGGGCCAAAGCGCCCTCTTCCGGTCGACCAACTCATCCACGCGTGTCTGCAAATCCCAGAGTCTGACGCGTTCGACGCGCACGCGCGCCGGCGGCTGCCGTTTCAGCGCTGCGTGTACGCGCGGCTGGTGGCCGCGCTGCGCGAGCCCGGCAACCGCGTCATGCTGTGCGCGCCCCCGCTGGCGCGCACCATTATCTTGCACCACATCAAGGCGCAGTCTGCGCACCCCAACCTTGACCTCGCGTTGACGTGGTGGTACGCTTTTGGGCAACCCGAGTTCATGCCCAACCTTGAGGTTGCGCGGGCTGTGCGCGTGCTGCGGTGACCGCAATGTTGTGGGAAGACGCTGCGTGCTTTGAATTCATTAAACATACTGCTGTGCATACTCTCTGCATGCATATATATGCATATTTAAGTGTCCTGGGACTGTCGTCGTGAAGATGCAGGCAACAGCGCCACCAAAAGCACTGGAACGGTCAACGCTGCGCTCATGTTCCATCTGTAGAGGAGCCGACGGGTCTCACGCGTTGAACTGTGACTTGATGCACCCGGAATATGGTGCGCTACATCCAAACGCCAATAACTTCGTGAAGCCGTCCCGGGCTTGCAATGTGGTGGGAACCGCACATGAGCACAGAGCGTTTTGGTCGTCTTGATCAAGTCGCACGCAGCTGCTCATCACGTATGCTGTCAATAAGTTCCCTGGCGACCTTCTGGGCAACGTTGACAACCGTGTCAGTAGATTTGTCCTTTTCGTTAAAAGCGACGACCGTCTCCGCGGAACCCATCGCGTTGCCCAGCGACAGCGCCCCCATTTGCTCACCCCACTGCGCAACCTCGTCCCAATCCGCCAAGTCCTTTTGTGGTGAGAGCGGCGCTGCTGTTGAGACTTCGTCGTCCCCCTCTCGTAGGATCAGCCCGTCGTTTGCCAGGTACGCGATGGTCAGGATGGTGCCCAGGTCAAGCGCGTGTGAGTTGTCCAGGTGCTCCTGTAGTGCGTCTGAGAGAAGCTGCTGGTGCTTGATGCCGCGCTCAGCGTCAACAAACTCTTTGAGAAGGGCGACGTGCTCTGGCTTCTGCCAGCGCGTCGCTACCTCCTCGAAGGCAGCTGCGAGCTTGTGCACGCTCTTCGCGCCGCTCACAGCCTCCACCGGCGCCTCCACCGGCGTCTTTGGAGTGCCAGAGTCTGGTGCGACCGCAGAGTTCATTTTCAGAGCGTCAGCGGCGTTGTTTTTATACGCGCGCAGCGGGGTTGGTGGGTTGAGCCGGTGTGTTTGGCGCGTCTGCGGTTTTGCACGTTGGCGATATTTAGCGTCCAGGGGGGCGCGTCAGCAGATGGAACGGATGCTGCGCCTCGCTGTGGACCAGCCGCGCTTTGCAGCCTCGCCAGCGCAGCGCGGCACCGTGATGCGCTTCCTGCTCGGCGATGCGCCGCTCAAGAGCGGCCTCACACGGGAGCAGTGCCGATGGGTTGAGGGCGAGACGGGTCTGGCTGTCGCAGCCGCAATCAGCGGCATCGTGGACGTGAGCGGGATTCTTTCTGAGGTGGGGCAGCCGCTGTACTCGCTGGAGTACCAAAAAATGCTGACGGCCGCGTCTGCGGGCTGCGACCTGCGGCTGCCGCGCGAAGTGTTTCTGCGGCAAGACGTGATGCTCACCGTCAGCCGGCGCGCGGCCGCGCCGAGCAGCGACGGGATGCAGGGCGAAGCGCCGGGCGTGGAGGTCGTCCTGTGGCGGCTGTACGCGCAGGGGGGGTATGTCGGCGACGAATCGGCCGCGGAGTCGCCGCCCGTGTCGGGTAAGCGGCTCCGCGATCGCAAGGAGTGTATTTAAGGCTTTGAAGCGGCCCAGTGCAGCATGCCGTCGGTTGCGTTCAAGTTCACGCTGCAGCTGGCGGACTTCACCTGGTTTGAAAAGCCAGACGAAAACCAACCTCTTGATGCGCAGCGCACGTCCGCAGAGCGCTCAGCTGCCAAACTTGCGCCCGAGCAGCGCGTGGACTTCGGCGCCGAGCAGGTCATGATGGCCAACAAGCTGGTGGGCGACGCTAGGCCGCTGTGCCACAAGGTGGTGTGCTGGATGCACTCTGCTGGGATGACAAACTTCGCGGGCGCGTACGACGGCAAGTGCGAGGTCACGTACGCGCCGCAGAAGAGCGACGCCAACACCGACGGCGCCATGCTAGACAAAGACGGCAAGTTCCCCGACACGCTGAAAATCGCGCTCTTCACGGAGCACCCCAAGAGCACGGAGATGGTGCACCCAAACAACCCAACGTACGTGAACTCGTACCGTGGCTCCGAGCCAATCTACGCGCTACTGTGCTGTGGGCATGTCGACGTGCGCGCGCTGCGGCAGTGCATGCGGGACGACGGCCCAACCGCGCAGCTGCCAGTCCAGTTCGTGCACAACTACTCAAACGCGCGGTCCACGGTGATCCTGAGCAACGCCACAGTGACGCTCAACGGGACCGAGCACACGCAGGCGGCAACGTGGGCGGACGACGCCGCGCTGCATCCAGTCTTCTTCCGCTCGTACATGCACGACGTGATTGCGCGCAGCCAGACCAACATCATGAACAGCAAGGTGGTCGGGCAGGCCATCGCGTCGGTCGCGTCTGTGCGCCCGAACAGCATCGGGGGGATGCAGCAGTGTCCCATCACGATGTCGCCGATGATGAACGAGGTCTTCCGCATCGCGGACATGAAAGCGTACCTGGCGTCGGACCACGGCGCGGTGTGCGCGGAGCACGCTGCGCACTGCGCCGTGCACGCGTTTGCGGTCGCGGGCATCCAGCCGTTCGTCGAGCGCCAGACCGTGCCGGGCATGCACGACGCGCGCAGGCTGTCTGAGGACGAGCTGCTCCAGGCGGTGCACGGCGCGCTCACACTGCCGTGGGTCAGCAACGAGACGACGCCGTACGTGAGCGACATGACCGCGTGGCCCAGCGCAGCAATGAAGCGCGCGCTGATGATGGGAGCGGACGTTCCGGTGCTGGGCGCCGACAGCTTCCAGGACTCCGAGATGTTCAGCCTGTACCCGTGCCAGCCCAACGGGGTCACGTACGCGGACGACTGCGAGGGCGGCACGCGCTACTACTGCTACAACTTCGACTGCCTGCAGCACGTGCACACCGCGGCGCTCGAGGCGCTGCGCGAGTTCGCGGTCTCGCGAAACCCTGAGGTGCTTGCGACGTGGGCCGACACGCATTGCCACGCAGAGCTCCCGTGCTCGCAGCTTCTCGCGTACGCAACGCAGATGACCGTCGTCGGCATCGTGGCCAGGACGGCGGTCTCCGTGCACGCGCTGACCATCGGCGCGCAGAGCGCGACGCCGCTGCAGAAGATGGACAGCTCGTTCGTGGGGACCGAGGGCGGGCACAGCGCCGCTGCCGCGCGGTTTGACCACACGCAAATGATGGCGAGCGCGCGCAGCGTGTACGCGTACGTTGACAACATGCTTGCGGTCCCGCACAGCAGCGTCGCCAGCATACCGTCGCTCGACGTGAAGATAATAGCCCAGCAGGAGAGCCAGGTAACCAACCCCACACACGCGGCCGTGTACAACGCGCTGTTCTCCACGCAGCAGTGTGCGGGCGCAGCCGGCGCGCGTCCGGAGCTCCGCGACCTTGCCACGGAGAACACGTCGTTTCAGCTGCTCGAGAGCACCACGTGCGTCAGCCGCTGCCCGTTGCGCGGCCACCTGCGCGTCTCCAGGGTGCCGGGCTCGTCGCCCGCGCTCGCCCACTTCCAGGCGTCCATCAAGGCGAACGGCGCCATCCGGCTGAGCGTCGGCGAGTTTCTGCAGCTGCGCGGCATCAACCTGGTGAGCAACCTTGTGCGCGACCCGGTCAACGTGCGCGTGACCGGCTTTGTCAACGACCTCGACACGCAGATGGGCCTCCCCACGTTCTACAAGTCCGTGTACATGCTTGACGAGTTTGCGACCATGCAGCTCGAAACACCTGCGAGTCCGCCAGGTGCGGCCATCGCGACGAGCGCGGCCGCAAACTGCTACCGCGTCGGCTGCGACGCTGCAGACTTCCTGTTCCACCGCGACCGCGCAATGCTCACCATGGAGCCGATCGGGTACCCGCTCATGGCGCAAGCCAACGTCGACCAGTTCCGCGAGGGGTGGATGCGGCAGATCGCGGAGAGCCGCCTGCCAAGCGTCGGCGCCGACGCGATGCTCCGCGACCTGCGGACCCGGGTGCGCGCTGGACCTGTCACCGCCCACTTCCCGGAGAAGCCCGACGCCGGGCTCCGGCGCGTCACCATCGCCTGCTCCGGGCCCGAGGGCACCGCCGTGTGGGAGGCGTACCAAAACAACGCCGCGTTCCGCGCCTCGCTGCTCGAGGCCAACGACTTCGTGCATAGCACGCAGGTCTTCCGCGTCGCCCGCGAAACAACAGTCATCGCGCAGACAGTCAACGTCGACGCGCTGATGCAGCTCGCAGCACGCAAGGCAGGCGGCGCAGGCGAAGAAGTCGGCGTTGGCGCGGACGCAGGCGGAGCAGCCGGCTAAACCCTAAACCCATTCTAGCCTGCCCCCCGCAGCCTGAAACAGGCTTTTCCACAGTCTGGAATAAACAAGTCCGGTATGGTCCACGCTGTGCATTCACATACACACCGCCTTGCCTGCACAGCCGCGCGCCCGCCGCTGCGTCCGCACCCGCCACGCGCTCTCACACCGGCCGCGCGCTCTCACAGCGGCCGCGCGCTCTCACATGGGCCGCGCGCTCTCACACCGGCCGCGCGCTCTCACATGGGCCGCGCGCGCTCTCACATGGGCCGCGTGAACGAGAACGCGCTCGCCCCAGGCTGGAAGAAGAGCCCCTTGCCCTCGCGCACCGACGCAACGCCGACGTACGACGGGCCGAGGTGGCCCGAGCCATTCTGGCACTCCAGGCGCGGGGGGGCTCCAGGTCCGTTGGTGATGTGCACCTTGCAGGTCCCCTGGAACGCAAGCGCCGACGTCGCAGTCACCTCGTCGTTGGAGTTGTGGCCTGCGCCGTTCTGCGAGCCGGTGATCTGCCTGAACGGCGGCATCAGCTCGGAGTAGTCTTTCCAGCGCAGATACGAGGCCAGCGCATCATCCTCCGAACTAGTATGCGTCATCAGCTCCATCGTGGGGTCGTACACAGCATGAACGTTATCAGGATCGATGTGAATGGTGTCACTGCCGAGTTCGGGGTTCTGGAACACGAGGGGGTTTGAGTAGCGCCGGAGCGAGACGTGCTTGAAACTCATGACCATGATACTGTCTCCGCAATACGGCTTGGACACGTCGGCCACACAATTGCGGAAATTGTTCACGCTAGTCGCGTCGTTGAACTGCACGATGCGGTCGTCGTTGCCGCCGTTGTAGCCGTTGAACGCCACGTCCCAGCAGCGCACGAGGTTGCGCTCGTTCAGCACCATCGCGCGCTCGTGGTACTTGTAGCTCATGCCCCATTTACCTGCAACGCGGAAACAGCGCAGTTCAGTGCTACCCGCTCGTCACAAACGGCACCGCAACAGAAACGCAGCAGCAAGACAACGCAGCAACGTTAAAAGCAAGCACACAGGCAGCTTGGCGGGGCACGGACCATGCATCGAGTCGTCGTACACCGAGAGCTCCGTCTGCCCCCAAAACGTGCAGCCCAGCTCGTCCTTGCCACCCCGGCCCATCACCACCCCAAGCATTTGGTGCTCGATGCACGGGCGCACCACAATGAAGTCACGGAACTCAGGAGGAACAGCAGCGGCCGGTAGTGCGCCTGCAGCAGCTGCGAGTGCTGCGCCTCCCCCTGCTACAGCCTTCAGACTCGCAATCTCTGTCTGCATGTCAGCCAGCTCTTGCCTCAAGACTGCTTCTTCGTTCATTGCCCGTCTTACTTCGGCAAGTTCGGCACGTTCAGCCCGGGTTGTCTCTGTAGCGAGGAGTGTTTGCAAAGCACGTCTCTCTCTTATCAGATCTGCTCCAGCCGTAGTTGCTGCGTTTCTCGCGCTCTCAGCAGAAGTTTTGGCAGCGGCCGCCTCAGCTGTCAAGGTTGTAATTTGAGCTTGCATTGCTGCAATTGCTGTTGCTGTTGCGGCTGGATCCGGTGCGGCGCCGCCGCCGCTGCCGCCGCCGCCGCCGCCGCCGGCGGCAGCGGTCGCCGCAGCTGCTTGTGCATTCACGTACGCCTGGAGCTGCCCTTCCAACGTTTTCACCTCTGTTTCCAAATTTCTGTGATTCTGCCCTTGCGTCCGAGCCTCAGCTTCCATATCGTTTTTGGCATTCTCTAGTGCAGCAATCCGATCGCGCAAAGACTCAACATAAGCAATAGATGCCCCTGGTGGCGCTGACTGCGGCGCTGGCGGTGCCGCTGGCGATGCCGCTGGCGGTGGCGGTGCCGCTGGCGCTGGCGGTGCCGCTGCCGTCGCTGTCGCAGTGTCCTCGAATGCTGCAAACATTTTGCCAGTCGTCACGGAAAAGTAGTCGCTTACTCTCTCGAGTTTCAGTCCGGTCATATAGCCGTTCAGAGCGGTCCAGAAATTCGGACTTTCGGAACGGTAAGTTAAATCAAGGTTGACCTGCCCGTCTACCCCCGGGTAAGACATATCCTGCAACATGGCAGCAAAGGCTGCCTTATCGTTTGGAGTATTATCCATTGCATGATAAATACAGGCGATAAGGAAGTGCATAGAGACATAGGCACTTGTGTACAGTCTTGTTACTTCGATATCTTCATCTGCGAGGTCGTTCGGTACCGCAGAAACTTTGTTTTCGTCACGGTCAGACCACCACAAAACATCGATGTTTAGATCTACCAGGACCTTCCACGCTTCGCTTGAAATTGTCGTTTCGACCAATGCCTCACGAGCACTGTGCACTTGAGTATCAGCTGATTGTTCTGCCATCCATGCCTTAGTCTGCAGCAACAACGCACTGTGCAGGTGTAGGTTGTTGTACAGTGACGCAGCTGCTTGGTACTCAGCATCAGGACGTTCCGCGTCCGTAGCCTCGGCCACTGCAGGGTCTATTTTCTCTGGGTGATTCTTGATCAGTTCGATCGCCGTTTTGACGCTGTCAGGAATTGCGAAAGGTTCAGTACCACTGAGCTGCTCAATGTCCTCAAGCCATTGCTTTGCTTTTCCAGTCTGTGCACTCACGGCCCGCACGTACACGAAAGGTCTTGCAGAGTTTTGCATAGCCCATGCTGCCTTGCCGTCATCAGTATCGTCGTACTCTGGAAATGTGGGAAGATATGACACAAAGGTATGTGCTCCATAATTCGTGTTGTCATCGTTACTTTGCTGATGATATAAAGCAGATTGCGGAAAATCTTTTGGGTTTTGACCTTTATATTGTGCCTTTTCCTTCCAGACTTCATTCAACTCCACATTCTTTGACAAAAAAGCATCTTCATGAAAAATGAGCTTTTCGCTTTGTGCAGCCCGTACCATTCTCTCCCAGAACTCGCCATCGTCTCCAGTCAATGCCGCTTCCAATCTAACGGTCACCGTTTCTCCTTCTATTGGCGTCGGATACGTATTGCCAGTGCCCCCAGCTGGTGGATTAGCATACACTCCATACCTCAGACCATACATTTGAGGGGCACTGGACTTACTGCTTCCAGATGGGGTTTTTGGTTGGAATGTTTTGCTTTCCCGATAAGAGTTCGCCTTATTGTTTGCTGGGTTTGCCATATTGTTTTCCCAAAAGCGTGCAGTCGGCCGCTTGATTCCATGTTTCTTAGCGTTTTGAATGAAAGCATCCATGTCATTTGTAGTTGCAGGACCTGTCCTGTCGCCTGGCAAGAATGACGCGTCGTAAAGCTGCTTCATTGTCAGCTTGAACATCTGGTCTTTTGACTGGTCGTACAGCTCCACATAGTCCTCCTCGTAAATTGGCTTTCCCGCTGAATTACACGGCACTTTCGAAACCACGTAGTATTCTGCCACGCGCACGCGGCGGTCAAGCATGTCGCGGGGCCGCTTGCCTTCCTCCGTGGCGAAGCAGCGGCTGTTGATGATGTTGAGGCCGCGGTATGACGGCAGCGACGGGCCCTGCTTGAGCAGCTTCTGCCCCTCCGGGCCGTGCGCGACGTAGCTGGTTTTCTCAGGGGTCATTGTCATCTGCATGGTCAGCTTGGGGTTCGTCAGGAGAAACGAGGGTTCCTTGCTGCCCCACGAGCGCAGCGTGCTCCTGGCCTCCTCGATGAGGATGTCAAGCGCGTTGGTGTTCTTCTGCATGATGCCAAACAGGTCGACGTACTCGCGGCAGCGCTGCCACACATTCTTGTCCTGCTGGTAGTACTTCTCGTCGATGGTTTTGGCGTACGACGGCGCGAGGATGAGTGCCGTGTGCACGTCGTAGTCGTTCGAGTACTGAATGCTGCCGATGAGCTGCTTGAGCTGGTTCTGGAAGTTGGTGCGGCCCTCCGGGCTCACCATGAAGTTGTGCTCTGTTGGGCAAGACGCAGCGCGTGAGTCAGCGGCAGGCGCAGCCGCAGCCGCGCATCCCGGGCCGCTGCGGGGGTGGCGGCGGGCGTACCCATCGTGATGGCAAGGCCGTGCCGCACAGTGTACCCGGCAAACGACTTGTGCGACTGGGCCAGGACCCGGGCTGCACTTTCATAGGGAACCCGACTCGCCATGCCTGCAGCGCCCGCGCTTCAGCGGGTGCAGTGCACGCGTTGGCGTGTGCGGCTTGCGGTCGGGCGTGGGTGCGGGTGCTGCCTTCGTCGAACGACCAGACATTCCACTTAATTTTCTGGTCGGGCCGTTCGAGGTAGACGTATGGCAAGATCCTGCGCCGCACGCGCTGTCAGTTTGTGCCTTGCGGAGGCGGCGACATTTGAGTCGCCTGCTGCGGGGGTGGCAGGGGCGTACGAGGTGGTGAACGGGGATTGAGTGGTGTCGGTTATGAGCCCGTCAATCCTGCAAAAAAAAGACAGGTAAGCTGGGTCCAGACGCGCCCGGCGCTGCTGAGGTTGGCAAGGTTCTGGGGTGCAGCGTTCGGATGCATGAGACGCCATGGCAGCTTGTGAACCTGTCGGTGAGGTACTCGTTCGGTCCCTTGAGCACGTCGGGGAGGTGCCAGCGCTGGTGCCGCTTGAAGCGGCCGTTGTCCTGCTTGATGTCCCGGGCGCTTGGACCAAAGATTGCCTCGTAGTCCTCGATACTGGGCTGGCGGTTGGCACCGGTGTAGGTGCCGCCGCCTGCGTCTGCCTGGGTATTCGAGTTGGGGAGGTAGCCGGTGGTGGCGCCACGGACGTCGTGGCTGAAACTACCCTCCATCAACGCTGCCTTCAGCAGCGTCCTTTAAATATGCTGTCGGTGGCGCTTCCGCAGCCCCAATCAGAGACCGCAGCCTGTGGGTGGTGGCACGGGCAGCAGTGCGGATGCGGTTGTTGGCACGTGATTTATTGTTCCGCGCGCCGGCTTGCTCACGAGTCGCGGTTGAGCTCGTACGTGAGCTCGATGCGCGCGTGGTACGAGCACGGCATGTCCTTCATGGCTGCAACGTGCGCAGGGCGCTCCTGCACCGGCGTGGCGTGGTTGTAGCAGAACTCCTCGTTTTTGAGCTCCGTCCACGCCGCGCTGTTGAAGCGGTGCAGTTGGAACTGCAGCGCAGACAGGTCGGCAGTGTGCACCTTGCTGAGGACCTCGTTCTGGATGAGGTTGCACGCCGTGTCGAACGTCTCGCGGGTCAGCTTGAACCACTCGCCGTCGATCAGCGCGGACTCCGAGACGTCGCCCTGGAATATCTCGGGGTTGTAGCGGACGACGTCGATTGCGGGGTGCGCGTGGCTCACAAAGAGGTAGTTGGCGTTCTTCACCTCCATGGTGCCCTCCGTGTCGAGGTTTGCCTTGGAGTACGCGGGGTACGACTTGCGCCACGAGATGCCGCTCTGCGCCTGGGGGTCCGCCTCGTACAGCGTCTGCGGGCTCATCTGCGTCGATTGCGGCAGCACGGTTGCGAGATAGCGCTCGCCAAAGTCCGTGACCTCCTGCCCCGGGATCACGTTGCACGACAGCCCGAGGCCGACGGGGAAGGTAGACTTGGACTCGAGCATCTCGGCCTTCACGATGACGGCGTTGGTGATGCTGTTCATGACGCTGGTGCGCTCGGCGGCGAGGTCCGAGTCGACGTTGGCGCCGAACATGGCGGCGTGCGTGTTTTCGGCTGGCGCCCACGAGGCGGCCATCGGGCCAAGCTGTTCGATTAGGTTCATGGAGCCCTCGATCTTCACGGCAAAGCGGCGCGTGACGCGCAAAACGTCGGACCCACCGTTGGTCGTCGCGTCAGTGTCCATCTCCTCTGCCAACGCGCCCATCACTGCTGGGTTGGGGTTCAACGGAACTCGGCGTGCAGCACTCATGGGTGTGGGCAGCCATCCGCGGCTCGCTTAAATACAGTAAGGGTGGGAGCAGCTGCGCGCTGTTTTGGGCGCGCGTCGGCCCGCCATCCGACCGCCTCCGCTGATTGCGGTGGTTTGTGTCACTGCGTTATTTTGGCGCGGCGGCGTCGCCGGTGTTGATGTCCGAGGCGTTCACTGTCGTCGCGCGCGTCGAGCGCGTCGTGATGCTCTCGCTCGTGCAGCTGTTGATTGCGCAACTTCGGCGCTCGTTGTCCACCACGTGGGTTGTCGTGGCGTTTGTCGCCGTGGCGGCGGCCATGCTTGTCGTTGTGCGCGGGCTGCGCGCGCGCACGTCCGCGTGGTACCTTGCCAGCGTGTCGCGCCGCATCTCGGTGTATGTGGCGGTGCACGCCACCATGCAGGCCACGACGCCGCCGGAATACTCTGCGGTGCTTGTTTTCGTGTACGGCACTGCCACGCTTGGCGCGCTCGCCGTGCTGACCCGCCACGCGCGGCTTCCGGACGGCGACGCAGAGCGCCTGCTTTCGCAGATCGTGTACGCGTACGCGCTGGCGACCGAGGGCACGCTCACGGCGCTCCGCACGAGCCGCACGTTTGGGCTGGCGGCTTTTGCGCTCATGAACAGCGGCGCAGCGCTTCGCAGCGCGCTGGTCGGGCGCGTGCTTGTGGCTGACATCTTGCTGCAGGCGGTGGACCTGGTCGCGTTTGAGTCGTTCACGGAGGCGTTCTTTGCGGACTCGGGTGACTTGTTCAACGACATTGGCGTGGTCATGTTCTCGTACGTGCTGCTGGCGACGCTGCAGCAGCGTCTCCAGGTGCTCCAGAGCACGCAGCAGTATGTCGTCTGGCGCATCGCAGCGCGCCTGCTCGCGACATTCCGCGAGCTCGGCGTCTCGCAGCTGTTTGTGCTGGGAGGCTCTGTGCTGGTGCTCGGCTTCGTGAAGCTCTTTTTTGCGCGCGCGTCGCTGCCGTGGCTGCCACCTCTCGTGTTCCTGGTCGCGGTGAGCAGCGGGACCGGGCTGCTTCAGACGTACCTTGCCACGATGGGGGTGCTGGACACGCTCCCCGTGCTCCTCAGCATCGCAGTGGTGACGGGCTTCGTGACGGAGCAGCTGGGGCCGCGCTGACACCGGCTGCCGGCACTGGCGCTACGCAGCGCACTGCATCATTGCCGATGTCACCAGCATGACGCCGCCCAGCAGCGCAAGGAACAAGCACCACATTTCGTGCGAGCACGATTGAAAGTTGCACACGTCGCCCTCAGGGTGCAGTCGCCACTGGAACCACTGCTCGCACTCGTCGTCGATGTACGCCTCTGGGTTCCGCTTGTCGCTGTGGTGCATCTTGTGGTGCACGAGGAGCAGACCGCATACGAAGAAGCACGCCATCGCCAGCAACACCAGAAGCGTGCACGGGTTCATTCTGCTTAGGTCATGCCAAGCGCCTTATTTACTTGTGCTGCTGCACTGCAACGGTTCTGGGCATAAAATAAAATGCAACTTGCTGCGTCCGCGGCCGTTTCCGGCGCGCGCACGTCATGCAATTCCCCGAAAACTGGACCACGCTGCACCGCGAGTCGGCGCGCCCGCCGACGGGCGGCGCCAAAAAGCGCAAGACCGCACCGCAGCCCGAGCCGACAACGATGAGCATGGCCTCGTTCCCCCGCAACGCACAGGCACAGATCCCCGAGGACATAGCTGAGCTGCAGCTGCACACGCTCATTTCGCGGCTTCCTTTCAACGAGATGCTGGGCCAGATGATGGTGGACGGCAGCAAAGGCGCGGCCGAGGTTCCGATCGTCACCAAGGCGTACGAGGAGTCCTACATGCGCGAGCCGCTGCACGCCGACGAGGAGCCGTGCGTGTGCGGCGAGCAGTGCGAGGCGCGCTTCATCGACCCAGACCAGCCGTTCGTGGCAACGCAGTTTGTGCTCGGTCGCGGCGCGGGCGATACGCCGGCAATGTGCGTGCTGTGCACCCGCCGCGTCACGCAGGAGCTCTTTTACGACCTGGTATACGGCGGCAAGGAGATGACGGGTCTCATCCAGCGCTACGGCGTGGTGTGCGGCCCCAACGAGTACGCAAAGGAGGCGCTGCTACTGTGCCCCCCCAACGGCCCGGTGCACAACCACCCACTGCCGTCCGTGGCACATCACCGGCACAAGTACGTCGTCGTCGTGCAAAACGGCTTCCGATATCTTCGACAGCACAACGTGGCGTTCGAGGATTTTCGCTGAACCTCACGCTCCTCGCTGTACCAGCAGCGACGATGCGACTGTTTCCTCTTGCGGCGCCTGGCGCCATCGACGCTGCCAGTGCAGCGCCCAGGAGCGAAGCAGCGGAGCGTGAGGTCACACCCTCGCCTACTCAATTGGACCCGCAGCCCGCCATGCAGTTCTGCGCGTACGACGCCGCGCTCGACATAAAGCTCCAGCAGATGCACATGCGGCTGCTGCAGGGCGACGCCAGCGCACAGGTTGCCATCGACGGCCACCTGCTTGCAGCGTCGTGTCCCGACGCGGCGCTCCGGGCGCTGCTTGTCACCGACGCTGCGCAAACGCTCGTCTACCGCACGCTGCCGGACCTGTCGCAGTTTTTCAGTGCAATGCTTGATCCGCAGCCACAGACAGTCTTTCTGCGCCACCTGCTGCAGCAGCTCTCGCCGCTGCGCCGGCGCGTGCGGGTGCGGCGGACGCGCGCGCTAGAGCCCACGTGCGGTGTGGAGGCCGCAGCCTGCGTCACGCTGCTCTTTGCCACGGTCGTCGGCCTGTACCCGCGCGCGTGCAAGTTCCCGCTCTACCAGAGCAGGCGCGAGGCGGCGGTCGCGGCGCACCGCGTGAAAACCGCGTCCTTGCACACGCAGTGCGCGTTCCTCTCCGCCACACCGGCGCTGCTGCGCCTTGCTCTGCTCGAGTATTCGCTTAACGTGCGGCGCGACTTCGCGCCTGTGGAGCACGCGCAGCTCCACAAGCTCGTCCCTCATGTGCAGCAGTACGACCACGCCATCATGGCAGCGTGCGACAATCTGCGACACACGTGCATGCAGGACGCGCAGGGGTGGACGTGGCCCGCGCTGGAGGCGTGCGCGGCGCAGATGGTGGACCGCGTCGGGCGCATCTGCCGCGCGACCGTGGTCGGCGCCCCGCCAGTGCCGAGCGCGGCGCCGGCGAAAAGCGACCTTGCTGCCGCGCTGCGCGCGCACGTGGTGTACGGTGGCGGCACAAGCAGCGTAGCCGAAATCGCGCGGGCGCGCGTGCACAATGCGCTGCAGGTGTACGCGCTGCCCCCCAACCTCGTGGAGACGCAGGCGCGGAAGCTTGTCACGGCGCACGAGGACAACCCACTGCTGCTCCACAACGCGTGCACCAAACACATGTGCGTCGCATGTTTACTACACGGGGGCGGCAAGTCCTTTCACAAGCGACTGAAGTTGCGGCTCGACACGCAGACCGACACGCTCATATGCGCTAACTGCGAGGCAGACACCTACGTGGTGCGCGTCAACGTCTTCGGTAAGCTTGTCCGCGTGGGCGCCGGTGTCTTCTTCTGCTGCGCAGTGTGCGCCACTCTGCAGGCGTACGACCCAGCCACGCCACTGGCCTGCGCCCGCTGCAGGCGCAGCAGCCAGGTTGTGAAGCACCGTCACAAGAAACGTGAGTGCTTCTTCTGCCGCCGAGTGTGCATGAGCCGGCCCGTCGCCATGCTGTACGCGCCCGCAGCGTGCATGGTGCACATTGCATTGTGCTTCAAACACACTCCCCCGGCCCACGCGTGGCAGTACATCGAGGACATCTCAGCTCTGGAAGCGTACATGACCGACGCAAATGTGCGCAAAAGAAAGCGCACCTTGTCATGACAGTCAGATCTTTCTGTGGCAGCGTGTTGTGTGCGGTCCTGTAGCTGTTTTGATTGAACTGTGAGAAATTCTGTGTCTAGCTCGGTGAGGCCATGCTGCTAAGCTTGAGCTCCTCCCGGTTCATTTGGAATCGCTGTCTGGATTGTCGCTGCTGGCGTCATCGTCAATCAAATTCAAATTTTTTCTGTTGAAGTGTCACTGCGAGAATTTAACACTCAACTGCAAATTGGTGTTTAACATATTTTCCACACCTTGCTTTCTGTCCGAATGTGGTGCGATTACGGAAGAGCCATCCTGTACAGCGTATGCAAGCCATATCTCGTTGTACTGAGTGTTTAAGTCCTTTATGTTTCTCTGCTGCGTTCTCAAAGTTTCATCAAATGCTTGTATCTCTTTTCGTAGGGTAGCACATTGTGAGGACATCAGCTGCACTTTCTTCTCAAGGTTCAGCTGCACTTGCTTCTCAGGGGTTGTCATGTTTACTTGCTGTGTTGTACTACTCTTAAATAGATGTTTTGTTGCATACATGTTTCACGGACGCCGTCGCCGTGTTGTGTGAGTGTTTGTCACTCGGTCGCCTCTACCGGTAGCTTTGCTGCGAGGTTCGCTGTGGATTTCGCTGTCGATCTTAGCGGCTCCCTCGCCGTCGTGGTGCGAGCCGGCGTGCGTCTCGCTGCGCGCATCGTCGTCTATTTCGCTGCTGTTGCCACTGTCTTTGCAGTCACGCCGGCTGGGGAGCGGACTGTACGCCACGGGGCTGAGGGTTGACTCATACACTGTCGCAAGACTCTCCAACTGCGCGGCTTCCTTGCTGTCGATGGACGACGCTTCTGACTCGTCGTCCGACACCTCCATTGCGTCGCCACTCCGTGCGTCACAACGTGCATTGCTTAGGACGCTGCGTGCGTGTTGTGCAGCCCCGACTGTGGGTGATGCTTTTGACTCCAACTTTGTTCTTGATTGTTCGCACAGGAAGATGATCGCCAGGCATGCCCAATAAAGAAAGAGTGCGAACAGGAACGCCAGAACCATGTTGCTTGGTTTTTTGGGAGGGTTCGTTTATATTGCAAGCATGCTAACAACAAGACCCTGTCTACGATTCGGTGCGACGCGCCCGGGGGTGGGGCCACAACCTTGCTGGGGTAGCTCTGGATGATGCGAACGTCGTGTGGGCCTTCAGGGCCCTGCAGCACCAGCTCCTCTTGGTTTGCGCGGATCTCCTTGAACTTCTCGATCTTGAGGTGCGCGTGGATGTTGTTGAGGTAGTCGACCACTTTTCGCAGCAGCTTGGTACTGATCCGTTTACACCTGCCAGCCACAAAGTTTCTTTATCATGAGTTGCTGGCTTCGGTTTGCCTCCGCGGAGCCGACGGGGTGTTGGGTCAATCACGTGGAGTAAATGGAGCACTCGACGGCGGGGGTGGAAAAGATCAGCGCTGCGGCAAACATGGAGATGGAGACCGTCTTGCCAAAGCGCCGCGGTGTGCTCACGAGCACCTCCTGCGCAATGTGGTCCCATCCGTTCAGTTCCAGGAGCTGCTTCTGATACCGCGCAAACGCGCCGTGTCCGTCTGTTTTGAAGAAGACGCGGGAGCACGCCCGGATGTACGCCTCGTGGAACTGGCGTTGGTGGAAGCTCCGCTGCCAGCCGCAGTGGTCCAGTGCCGCCAGCGCCTGCCGACACGTCTCAATGCGGTCAAACCCGTTGCGTCCCCGGCTGGCCACCTGCGCGGAGAAGTACCGCCGAAGCGACGGTACGAAGCGCGACTGCGCTGCCTCAGCACTTTCCTGCTGTTTTTGAAGCGCCATATGCGCGTCGTACAGCGTGTCCCACGGACAGCACGCGCAGCCGGTCTGAGTTACACGTACGCACATCATGGAAACGGCACCGCGCTGTTTAAATAAACACGTTTGTCTTCACTAACGCGCAGCACGCAATGCACTTGTCGGCCGCTCACCGCTGGCTGTTAGCATATTTAAACCAATACCAACGCAACCTCGGCAAACTCAGCCACTGAGCTGAACA
>Ga0115557_1000197_pt1 | contig 41989 bp, 27 predicted proteins | sample COGITO_mtgs_1104_FD_87280 | JGI IMG/M metagenome (GOLD analysis project Ga0115557, IMG submission 87280) | Pelagic marine microbial communities from North Sea - COGITO_mtgs_110421 | ecosystem: Environmental > Aquatic > Marine > Epipelagic | place: Germany:Helgoland, sampling site Kabeltonne...
ATCGACAGAAAAATATATGCTCAAGAAAGAAAGCTATGTCATCTCTGATGATGATGATGATGATGATGATGATGATGATGATGCGGGAATATTGCGCGACGACGAGGAAGGGATGCGCTCCTCGATACTCTACGAAAATCCAGATCACAAGCTCGTGGAAGAAGATGAAGATGAAGAAGAAGAAGAAGAAGAAAAAGAAGAAGAGGAAACAGTAGAAGTAGAAGTAGAAGAGAGTAAAGAAAAAGAAAAGAAGAGCGAAAGCAAGAAGAAGAAGAAGATGACTCGCGTGGAGAGGCTGCGAGAGTATTTCAAGCTTCCGTCGGACGAGGAGCTGCTGGACGAATTCCTTTGCGCGTTGCACAAGAAAATTTTGTTGCAAGGACGGATGTACGTCTTCAACAATTTCGTGTGTTTCTATTCGAGCGTGTTCGGATATCAAAAGCGGAAACGCATTCCGTTCAAAGATGTGACGCTCATGGAAAAAGCGAAAACGGCGGGTATTTTCAACAACGCGCTTTATATTGTGCACAAAGGCGGGAAGAGAGAATTTTTCACGAGTTTTATTTTCCCGGAAAAAGTGTTCAAGTTTCTCGAACAGCAGTGGAGAACGAGTAGTGATTACGGTAGACTCTTCAGAGGACATCGAGGGCACCATTCCATGGACTTTGACGCGACGTTGAGACGGAGGGAGGAACAACAAATGCTCGCGCAACTCGGAGATTCCGATCAATCCGATACGGAGGATAACTCCGAGGAGAGGAAAATAATCAACATGCTCGGCAATCAAAGCTTGACGAATACGCCAGTTCTGGATTCAGAGCTCACGCACGAACAAATGAAATCACTCAGGATACGAAGAAGAATGGGCGAACGTCGCGAATCTGTGGAAGATAACACCGATGATCTGAGTTCAAACAATACCGCGACTACCGGAGAGAATACTGTTGAGGAAAACGAAGCCACTTCCGAGAAGAGACGCGCGAGAACGTCAGATTCCATCACTGATAAAGAGGAAGAAGAAACAGAAAAAGGAGGAGAGAATAGAGAAGAAGTTGAGAACGAAATTGAATCCGATGACTTTGGCGAGATACCGAGTATCCAAACGTTGCCTGAAGTTGATGGGAAAGACGAGAGCGCGAGAATACCCGATGAATACGGTAAAGCATTGGTGAGCGCAAAATTCGATTGCACCCCCAAAGAATTCTTCAAAGCGTGCTTTTCAAACTCGGCGACGAACACGTTCTTTCTCGCGCAATCAAAAGCGTCTGGTCAGACGAATTTCTCGTGCACAGAGTGGGCAAAACACTCTCATTATGGGTTTTCGCGGGACGTTAAATTTGTCGCACCGGTAAATTCAACTTTCGGTCCTAAAGAGACGCGATGCGTGCAGACGCAAACGTATAAACTCTACCCGGACGATAATTTAATTATTGGTTACTCGCAAGTTCAACTCGATATCCCGTACGGAGATTACTTCTCCGTGGAATCCAAATGGAATTGCGTTCCGCTTTTCACCGAGGGCGATCGTAAAATGAACGGATGCGAAGTTACGTTTCACGTCCACGTTTTGTTTGAAAAATATACGTATTTACAGTCTGTGATTCAATCGTCGGTACTCTCGGAGACCAAAGAAAGTGCCGAAGTGTTCTTGAACGCCGCTAAAGACGTATTAAACAACAGTTCGAATAGTAAAAGTAGTGCAATGTCCGAAGAGAAAAGCGCGACGTTCTTGGAAAGGTTGTCGAAACGATTTTCGATCGACGTGACCAAGGTGAAAATCCCAGAAGGTTCGCGCGATGCCGTTTTTAGCATGCTCTATCCGTCAGTAGGAAAAGATTCGGACGATACCATGCAGCCAGCTTCAACAACTACGCACCAGACCACTACTTCTTTGTCCACGCAGAAAAATACAAAGGATAAGCTCGTATCCGGCGCGCGGCGCACGAAGGAACTGGCGATGAAATTCTTCGGGTTGTTTACGTTTCAGAATTTGTTGATGTTTGTGCTCTTTGTAGTCGTAGCGTGGACGCTCTTAGCGATGTGCGCGAGTTGTGCACAAAAGCTCTGGTACGTCGCGAAGTATCCGTTCGTTGTTGTGTTTGGAGATAGCGACGCAAACTTGGAAAAATATTGGAAACGTCGAATTACAATTTTGACGCAAGAGCTCGGCGCTCTCGAACGAAAAGTTCAGTTAGTAAGCAAAGAAATAACGTTCGCGAAGCAAAGCTTGAAAGAAGCCTCGGGCTCGTAAACAAACATAGCTATATAATAGAAAAGCATCTATGTAGCAGTCATTATTTGTGTATGAAATATGTATCGCGCATTTCTACAATCAGCAGCATCCCCATAAAAAAACAACTAAGGCTTCAAAGCACGCGGGCGTTCAAGATGTCTCGGTATAACAAACGCATGAAAAAAGTCGTCTCGTCCGGGTTCGCCACCCATAAAATCGACGCCGATTCTCTCACTTTACTGTCGTTACCGGTTAGCGTAAATCTATCCCCTACGTGTAAAGTTTGTGATCCTTTCACCTTCAAGTGTTTCATGAGCGCTTGCAAACCGATGTGCTTGTTTCCTACGTCTACAAACACGTCGTTACCTCCGTTGAACGCACAAAACGGAATATCCGATGTCGACAACTCCGCTTGCGCAGCTAACGCCAACTCTTCGAGATTTTCGTAGATAGTATCCGTGGTTGGGATGACACCGACCGCGTATTCTTTACGCATAACGTCGCAGTCTACGCCTAAATATCTCGAGTATCTCGTCAAGAAAATCTCCGCTCTGTCCAAAAAAGCTTGCAAATCCTTCCCTTCTCTCCATCCGTACTGCTCTACGGTCGCCCATTCCTCGTTTGGCACGAATTGAAGCCCATAAGTTTCGTTCACGTTCAACAAATAGTTGCATTCGCCACCCATGACGTGGAAATACTTCGTGATGTTTGGCGGTAACTTTTGCTTTTTGAACTGGTCCAACAAACCTCTGGTTCTTTCCTCAAACTTCTCCGGCTGCCCTGGATATCCCGCCGCGGTAACAATAGCGACGTGAATTCCTAACTCCATCAGCTGAATAATCTTATCAATCATTTTATTGTCGTCTTCGAAATGTTTCCCGTCTTGATACAAGGTCCCGTCAGCGTCGAAAGTAACCAGCCTCACGTCCTTCGCCGAGACGTGCACCTGCGCTATGTTCAAAATATGTCTGATCTCCGCAAAGTTCGGCAAAACGTACTGTCTCTTCGTCAAATGCGAAAACTCGTCGTACTCTTTCAACGCTTTCGTAAGCGGTAACGAGTGGAAAAAGTATCCAACCTGTGGGACCATTTTGTGCAATCTCGTGAACTGTCTGCGTTCTTTCGGGAGTTGCAGCGTTTCATCGATCCAACCTTCTACTTTTAGCATAACCTCTTCCGTCGTGTGCGTCTTGTGCATTTCGACCATGAACTCAATCAAAGCGTCTTGCTCTTTTAATCTACCTTTCCTTCTCAAAACGGTCGAGTCCGTGAGCGATCCAGCTCGTGGTAAGTCGTTCGATCTCACTTGTCTCTTTATTAACTCTCTCATGTATTGCGCAGCTCTGCCCATTTTCTCCTCGTCCGTGGATTGTAACACTTCTTCGTTTTGCTCTCCTTCTTTCATCGGCATGAACTGCTTGTAATCGTACTCTCCTCCTCCGTTATCGTTATTCTTATTAGAAGAAGAGGAGGATATCGCCGCTACTCGATGATGATGATGATGTCTTCCTCTTTGCTTTTGATGATGATGAGTGGTAAACACATTTTTTGAATCTCTTTTCGACGACGTCGTCGTTTTTATCATCATCATCATCATCGACGACGACGACGAAGAAGAGGACGACGCCATCTTCATCATCGAGCAGAGATGAGAGAAGCGCGAAAGATATATTCTTCACGCGCACAAAAACACTCTCTCTCTTTTCTCGTCTTCTGCCGAATATAATTACTAATTGTGTGTGAAGTGTCGTTAAATCGAATATCCTCATCAAAAGGATTCCTCCTTTTTCATCAAATTTCGTGTGTTTTTTGCATTTTTTTTGCTGAATTTTTCTCCGCACTCCTTGAAACCACCACGAGAATGCAGATGATGAATAGAAACAACAACAACAACAACAACAACATCTATTGTCAATTTACGTCGACGACGATCGCAAACGGGGGAAATCACCCGCCCGAGTGCAAGTGCTACTCACGAATTTTATCGTCCTACGATCAATCTTTAGAGGAACTCAAGTTCCAAAAGTCCGCGTGTCATTTCGCGCAGATTGGAAACGTCGAGAAACTGAAACAGTTATTGGAGAACGATTTCGAGCGATGGACAAACTCCATCGACACTCAACTGAGCGGATTGACGCCGTTACACTACGCGTCCAGGAACGGCCACTCGGAGTGCGTGAAGTTATTGCTGGAGAAAAAGTATGCATGCAAGGTGAACGCGAGGACGACATCGGGGAACTCGACGGCGTTGATGCGAGCGAGTGCAACTGGGGAGGCTGAAATAGTCGAGATGTTGTTGAAAGCGGGGGCGGACGCGAGCTTGAGAGATGACGATGGAGAGACCGCGTTGCATAAAGTGTACACGTTTATTCGACAGGAAAAACGACGAAATGAAGATTTTGAGGAGGAACGAAGAAAACGAGCGGAAATGAAATTTGAGAAGATTGTGAAAGCGCTCGTCGCGAATTATCCGGAAGCGACGACGGTCACGAATAGAAGAGGCGAGAAGCCTTGCGAACGAGAGATTTAGATGTAGCGAATAGAGTAGATTGAAAATTAAGCAGTGCAAGCGAAATAGAATTTAGTTATTATTCATGGTAATCTCAGCCGTCCCAGGAAAGCGTATTCATCAACGCCGTTCCAGATTGGTAAATTTCCTTCACCATCTCCATCACGTCTTCTTTGTCTTCGTCTTTGAGAAGTCTCGAAAATTTTTGCGCAAACTTATCCGGATGCCATCTCTTTGCGAGTTCCCGCTTCGCTTTTTTCCTCCCGTTTTCATCCTCAGAAAACGGACCACGGTTAGAAATCAAGAACGTGAGTAAACCGGCTCCGGAGGATGGAAATGGGACGTCCTGAAAACGTAAAACGCGTCTTTGTTGTTTCTCGTTTTCGTTTTCATTCTCGTCGTCGCCGCGAGAGTCTTTCCATTTCTCTTCAAACAGTTTCCATTCGGTTTCCAATTCCGTCCAGCTCTTCTTTCTGGTTGAAACCGTAACATTCTTTTCTCTTCGTCTCCGCATCACCACGCTTGGCGACTGCCATTTATCGTTCTCATCACCTCCTATAGTCTCATCGTTCTCATCGTTTTTATTCTTCTTCTTCTTCACTCTCTCTCGAAAAGCCGCTCTCGGATCGAACGTCTTCTCCTCAATCTTCTTCCGCCTCCATTCGACCGCCTCTCTTCTCGCTCTGTTCCTTTCTTCTCTGCTCTTATTCTCGTTGTTGTTCTCGTCCTCCTCCTTCTTCTTCTTTTTGTTGGTGGTATCCTCTTCTTCCTGATCTGATCCGAAACGCGGAGTTACAGAATGAACGACATGCGAAGAAGAAAACGTTTGTTTTTTCGCCCGTTCGATTTCTCGCTCGATCTCTTCTATTACGAGCGCGGCGCAATTCTCACCACCGTTCTCTTCCTCCTCCTCGCGATCATCGTTCATTCTCTTCAAAAACTCTTTTGAATACGTGCGTCGTCGTGTGTATTCATTATTCAAAGGAAAACAGTAAACAACAGAGAAAAGATCACAAACAATAATGCGTTTCTTTTTTTTTTTTTTGCAAAGAGGCAGAGTGAGAGAGACGAATTTTGTGAGTCAGCAGGTCAGAGAGAGAGAGAGAAAGGGAGGCTGATGCTCAAATTTTTGCATGAAAAATTTCCGACTCGAACGTCATAACATCGAGTCGAGTGTGATATAAACACATAAGGACATAAGGACGTGTTATAAAACCCCAACAAAGAAGAAAGAAAGAAAGCAATCATGTCTGAGTGAGTAGTCGTTCTCTTCGTTTTGCTTCTCTTGTTCTCTCTCTCTCTCTCTCATGCGCGTTTCTTTTCCGAGAGAGAGAGGAGATTTCTGTCATCCTCCTTCTCTCTCTCTCTGTCTAGGTCTTTGCGCTTTCCGCACGATTTGGAATCTGATCTTTCTTTCCTTTTTCCTTTTAAATGTCTTTACGCCGAACAACAACGCTGACTGTTATCATCTTTCTTTCTTTCTTTCTCTCTCTCTTTAATGAATGCTTTATAGCGATGAAGCCGAAGAAATTGTCGAAGAAGTCGCGGTTGATGTACCGGCTGGAGATGAACCGATGGACCTCATGAGCGCGTTGCAAATCGTGCTCAAGAAGTCCTTGGCCGAAGACGGCTTGCACAGAGGTCTCAGAGAGGCGTGCAAGACGATTGAATCCAGAAAGGCGTTGTTGTGCGTTTTGGCGCAAGACTGCGACCAAGCGGATTACACCAAGTTGATCCAAGCGTTGTGCAACGAAGCGAACGTGCACTTGGTGAGAGTGCCGTCCGCGGTGTCTCTCGGCGAGTGGGCGGGCTTGTGCAAGCTCGACGCCGAAGGCCAAGCGAGAAAGGTTGTCAAGTGCTCGTGCGTTGTCGTCTCCGATTACGGGGAGGAAACGCCGGCACTCGGCGTCTTGCAAGAATTCTTGAAGACTGCTTAATTTCGCACGTCTTTTTCCTCAAAGCGGAGTGTACGTGGGATAGCCCGAAGCGAATGCGAAAGGCGTTTGTTAGATACGTTGTTATTTACAAAACCTTATCCTTATACATGATGAATCATCGATTTTACTCTCTATATCTGCATAAACTGCTACTCCTAAAAGCTATTGCCGCTACTTTTCTTTTTATTACTAATCTAAACACGCTTTCACGTTCACAACTTTGAGAGAAAACCGCCATCGCACGTTAAGGTGGTGCCTGTCACCCAGCTCCCAGCAGATGAGGCTAAATACACAGCCGCACCACCCACATCGGATGCCCTCCCTACTCTTTTAATTAATAAGCCGTTCGCCATGATGTTATCTTTCACGTCTTTTCCATACACATCTAAACTATCCGTCATTTTCGTCGGAAAGAACCCGAGCGCGATCACGTTCACGGTTATATTCCGCGACGATAACTCGTCCGCTAACTTTCTACTCAAATGATGCAACGCCGCCTTAGACGCGTCGTAGCTGAACGTTGGAAATTTTTGGGGCTTTAGACCTGCAATTGAACCGATATTAATAATCCTAGACGGGGTTCCTCTCTTCCTTGACGAATTTTCCATCAAATCTGCAAACTCGCGGGACAACAGGAACGGGGCAACCACGTTTAAAGCGTGCGTTTTGTAAAAACCTTTCTCCGAATGCGACTCGAACGGCTCACCCCACGCGACACCACTGTTATTTATCAACACGTCTAAATACTCGTATCGACGTTTGAACTCGTTCGCGAGATTCTTACATCCATCCTCCGTGGATAAATCGGCCTGGATGAAGTCACATTTCAATCGTTTCGATATCTTTTCCCCGTCGTTTTTGTTTCTGGACGCGATGCACACGCGCGAGCCTCGCTCCAAAAACGTCTCCGTGAGCATCAATCCGACGCCTTTAGCGCCTCCGGTGATTAATACTGTCTTCCCAGAAACCGAGAATAACGGATCTTCTTTGCTCATGTGAATAGATTTGCTTTTTTATGACGCGTACAGTGACAGTTGCAAAGTTCCTGTTAGAGTGTGCAACACTATTACTACTACTTCTACTCTAAAAAAACTACTGGTAGCGTAAACTATCGTTCGCCAAACTTTCCGTCTCCGCGACCATCTTTCGTCCTTTCACCTCCAACGCTTCCTCGAACGCTCACGCTTTCGCTTTTCGAGAAATTTTTGCTGTGCTTATCGAAATCGCTCACCCAATCGACGCCGGCTTTCGAAGAGGAACTCGTTTTATTCGCGTTGGCTTTCACTTTTTGCAGCAACGAAACAATCCTTTCTTTTTGCGTCTGGTTGAATACGTCGTAATCGTGCGATACCAATAACTTTTCGACAAAATCAAAGAGTTGATCGACGATCGATTTCGCCCACATTTTCGTCCGCATCGAGCTTTCGGCGACCGCTAAACAGTCGATTAAAGCTTCGCGGATTTTCGAGTGCATTTCTTCCAATTCTCTCGCCGAGGCTGTTTCCGCCTCCAAAGCTTGCAGAGCGCACTTCAAAGCCTCCTCTTTCTCTTCTTTTGGAATGTGTTCGTTTTCCTCTATTTCCGTTTCTAATTTTCGTTTCATTACTTCCTCCGAATCTCCTTCCGAGTCTTCTTCTTTTTTCCTTTTCGGCGCCTCCTCGAACGCCTTCCTCAGACGTTTCGTCGACGCGTTCAGCGTAAACGAATCTTCGCTCGCGGCAATCTCTCGCATCGTTCGACAATACAACTCCCACGCGATCATCTCCGCGGTCACTTTCACGTTCTTCCCTACGATTCCATTTTCTCTCAACTCTTCTATCGCGTCGAAGAGATTACAAAAAATCGTCGCCGTCTCTTTCTTCGACGAGAAAGAGAGGAGATACTCTTCGGAGGACTGTGGAAAATGCGTTGCCATCGCTCGTCTCATCACGAGTAAAATCTTCTTCCCGTGTTTCCGTTCCAACGCGCTCGCGTGTTCCGGTTTTGAAACCAGTTCCAAAAACGCTCGAGAGCACGTCGAAAACTTTTTCTCCACGTGTTTCGAGAGTTTCTCCAAACGGTCGTCCATCGATGATACCGACGACTTTACTCCCACTCCCTTCAGTTTTTCTTCTTCGTCGTCATCATCATCATCAAACTTCCTCTTCTTCTCGGTGTGCCTCGTCTCGTCGTCTTCTTCTTTTACGTTTACCTTCGCCTTTAAGGAGGCGGACGCCAACGGAGGCAAAGCGTCAAATAAACCCATTTTAATTTCTCTCTCTCTCTCTCTCTCTCTCTCTCCGTGGAGCAGACAGAGTGTGGTTCGTTAGAACGAGTAAACAGTTGTGTCGTCTTTGCTTTTCCAATTCGGCGGCACAAAAAAAACACGAACGAAGCACACGGAAGAGAAAATGATGACTAAGAAGAAGCTGTCGTTGCGCTGAAAATGCCGAGAATACTGGCCAACTCGAGCTCGACTCGTTCGCGCTCCTCCGACGTTTTCTTTTCTCTTAAAAGGAGCGAACAACAACAGCAACAACAAGGACAACAGAAGTGGAATCGAATCGATGAAAATTCTCACGAGAACGAGAAGGAGGAAAAGGAGGAAGACGACGACGACGATATTCGATTAACGTTCAACGATTTAGCGCTACCAGAACACATCGTTTTAGGTCTCCAAAAGTGTGGATTTATATATCCGTCCCCGGTGCAAGTCTCGGCGATTCCTTTGGAACGGTTAGGGAGAGACGTTTTAGTGCAAGCGAAATCGGGGACTGGGAAAACAGTCGCGTTCGCCTGTCGACTTTTAGATTCAGTTTTACTGACGAAAGTAGAAGCAGATGTCGATACTTTTGCGATCGATGAGAGGGGAGGAAAAAGAGTAGATGTATCTTCGTCCGTGAAAGCGATGTGTATCGCGCCGACGAGAGAGATTGCGTTACAGACGGCGGACGTGTTACGAACGCTGGCGACGGCGTGTGCGGGAAGCTCGAAAGGTCGATTTAAACAAGAACGGCTGGCGTGTTTTCTAGGCGGTTTACCAGTCGCAGACGACGGACGCGCGATGAAAAGACGGCCGGCGTGCGTCGTCGGAACGCCCGGGAGAATGAAGCAGCTCGTAGAGATGGACATTTTGAGAACCGATCAAATACGAACGGTAGTTTTAGACGAAGCAGATCAGTTGTTGACGAAAACTGGGTTTTGCCAGGACGTTTTGTTTTTGATACATGCGGCGAGTCACAAGCAGAGACAATTGATCGCGTGTTCGGCGACGTTCTCGAAAAACGCGAGGAAAAGAATGGAGAGTTTGACGACGAGAGACGGTAAACCGAGCGCGATTGAGAAAGTGAGCTTGTGCGAAGAGACGGTGGCGTTGAGAGGAGTGAAGATGTGTTATCGGTTCATATGTCGTCGCGAAGAGGCAAAAGAGGAAGATGAGAAGGAAAAAGAAGGCGACGATAACGACGGTGATGACGATGATGACGGCATGCGCCTTCTCGAAGAAAAGGCGGAGACGTGCATTGACATTTTCAACTCTGTTCGTTTTCACCAAGCTGTTATCTTTGTTGAAAGTCGAGACCGAGGCGAGAAACTCTCCGCAATAATGATCAAGAAAGGAGGCTTTAAAACGGCTTTCACCTCGGGAAAGCTTCCACAGCGCGAACGAATGAATGTCATGCAACGCTTTCGCGACTTTGAGCTTCGCGCCATCGTATCGACCGATTTAATCTCCAGAGGCGTCGATTGCGAACGGGTGAATTTAGTCATCAACGTCGATTTACCGAGAGATGGTCAAACGTTTATGCACAGATGTGGACGAACGGGGAGATTTGGTACTTCCGGTGTCGCCGTCGCCGTTCTCGAAGACGAGAAAGAGTTGAAAACGCTGAAAGATATGCTCGATAAAACATCCAAGGAAGAATCTGAACGCTGGAATATCGAAGAAGGTGATGAAATCGACGACGAGTATCGAAGCGGAGAAAAATCCACGCGAGCCGCGTTTTGCAATCTCGAAAAACTTCCCGATACAGTTCCAGAGAGTTGGTACGCGTACGATCTCGAAGAAAACGACGAGAAACGGCTTCAGGCTTTACATTTAGAGGAGGAAAAATTAGCGCTTTTAGAAACATCTAGCGAAGAAGAAGAGGAAAGTAGTAGTAGTGGTAGCAGTAGTAGTGGTAGTAGTAGTAGCAGCGAAGGTGAGGATAGTGAAGGAGAATACGACGACGACGAGGACGAGGACGACGAGGAAGATTTCGAGGAAATTCAAAGACAGTGGAGGGAAAAACGCGCGTACGCTTCGTGGTGGTGGTGGCACGAATATCGCCAAAAAGTCGGACCGGCTTTCGTCGTCCCTCCTTTTTAAAAGTCGTCGGGCGTTTTTCATCCGCGAGCGCGCGCATCTATGTAAATGTATTTTCAATTCACATTCGTCTAATGTATGTATCTCAGCAAATGTATTATCGAGCGCTCGCGTGTTTCTGCTTCTTTTCCGCGAGCGCTGTCATTTTTTCTTCTTCTTCAACGCCGAGACACAAACAACGAACTCTCTTTTTGTTTTACATCTTCTTTTCCTTTACCAACCGCAACCGAATCCTTCCTTTCAAATCTTTCGCGCTCTGAATGCCTCTCAAAACCTCTCCGTTCTGTTCGATTTGAACCTTACTTTCCTTCATCAGTTTCACCGCGACGTCTCGAGTCGCGTCCATGAATCCCCGCCAGTTTGGATTTCCCTTGAACACATGTAATCTGGGAATCTCCGACGGTCAGCACGTCTTCTCCAAGCCTCTCTTTCCGAGCACTTCCATCGTCGCCGTTTCTATTCGTTCTTTCACAGAAAAATCTGTTTGCTTTCCGTCGTCTTTCTCCAAAGTCGCTCTTCTCAAAGCTTCTTTCTTCTTCGTCTTTGTCTTTGTTAAAGGTTCTCTCATGATTGATGATGTTTTGACAAAAACAGTTACAGTCAAAGAGAGACGAAAAGAGGAAAAGGAGAGCAAACCCCCAGAGCAAAAAAAGAGCAAAAAAAAGAAAAATCGAGAAAAAAAACAGCCCAAAAAACCTCCTCTTTCTCTCACTTTGAAACGACGAACTTTGACACAAAACAACACATTAGTGCGCGTGCTTCTCTCTCTCTCGCGACGAAGACGAGGACGATCGAAAAGGAGAGCGTTTTTACTCGTGCCGCTGCTGAAATCTGATCATTTGAGAAGAAGAAGAAGAAAGAAAACAAAAGATGATGGCGTCGACTTCCTACGCGTCGTCGTCGTCCAATTTCGCCGCCACCCCAAAAAGGGGGCAACGACCTAATTCTTCTTCTTCTTCTTCTTCTTCTTCTTCTCGTGCAACCACTCCATCGTCGAAGGATGATAATAAACAACGACAAGAACAGAGAAGAAGAAGACGAGGCGAAATGACGACCACGTTTGCCACGAAAGAATCATCATCCGCAGTCGAAGAAGACCTTCCCTCGGCGTTCTTGAACGAGGCGATTCGGGCGGAACCGAAAGCGTACCCGCCGAACCGCTCGTATCAACAAACAGTCAAGAAGGCGTTCGTGGTTTCCGGGTTTGGTTTACACTCCGGTGAAGACGAAATTGTGAGAGTGTGCCCGGCGTACGCGAACGAAGGACGGTATTTTGTTCGCGTTTCGGACGACTCGATCGAAAAGGAGACGGGCGAAGACGAGGACGGAGGCGCGCTGTCGGACGCGCAGGTGAATAAGTTATTGTTGGAACGCGCGAGAGCGATGCTTTCGAACGACCCGAACGATAGGAAAGAAATTTTGAGAAACCAGTCGATATTAAAAAGAGAGGATAAGGAAAAGATTGACTCTCCCGGGGACTTTTTAAGGAACCAAGGATCGGAGACGAGAGTGCAGGCGAATTTGGCAAACTTGGCGAAAGGTTTACAAATCTCGAGCGTGTTGAACGCGCCCGGGACAGATGAAGCGGCGGTGACGAAACCAGAACACCTTTTATCGGCTTTAGAAGCGCTCGGTGTAGATAACTGCAGAATAGAGATCGGAGGAACGGGTGAATTGCCTATTTTAGACGGCGGCGCCGGGCACTGGGCGCACGAAATTTGCAAAGCCGGAGTGACGCCGGCGAGGGACGCAAACGATAAAGGCGGAGAGAAAGTTCCAAAGAAACAGTATAAACCGAGAGAACCGGTCATTGTGAGAGATAAGGACGCGTTCATCATGTTCACGCCGCAAGATCTGTCAAAAATTTCCTACGGCATCGATTTGACGTACAAGTCGACCGCCATCGGGAAGCAATGGTTTTCATGGACGCCTTTAGAAGATGCGAAGTACGACGTCGTCATCGCGCCGGCGAGAACTTTTGGTACCATTCAAGATTACATGGCGTTTTACAGACACGACATTATCAAAGGTGGGACCGCCTCGTGTAGTTTAATCGCCAACGGGACTGAATTTTTAAATCCGCCCATGCGAAACGGCTGGGAAAACGAGTGCGCGAGGCACAAAGTTTTGGACTTAATTGGCGACATGAGCTTATTCGCAGAACCCGGCATGGCTGGCGTTCCCATCGGGCACGTCTTGTGTCACAAAGCTTCGCACGAGTTACACGCTGAGTTTATGAGACAACTCGCGGCGACCGAGAGAGACGTAGTAGATACGGAAGTGTGGGTCACGGAGGACCAGATTTTGAAAGAAGAGGAGGAGTTCCGAGCTATTTGGAATTCATAAATAATTCGTGAATAGGACGATGAGATGAGAGAGAGCGTGTTCTTCGTTTTAAATACACAGTGTTGTGAGTATTCGTAACTCTCGTGCCTTGGTACGACTGCTCCTCGTTTTCTTTTCCTCCTTTTTCCCTTCTTCTCTTATTCTTTTTGTTTGGGGGGTTCGTATTTACAAATCGAAAAAATACGAGGGAGAGACCTCTTCAGAAAAAATGGTCGCGCCGGCGGCGAGTCTCATCGACGACATCGCCGCCGCGAACATGTTACAACAGTACATCGACGTCGACGATGAGATTATCGAGGACGGCGAGGAAGAAGCGGGCGAGGACGACGAGAACGACGACGACGACATTAATCGCGCCGGCGCGTTTTCGTTCCAGTCTCCTCCTCTTCTTCGACGAACAAACAGCGAGTACATAAACAACAACAACAACCAACATCATCACCAACACCATCGTCATCATCATCATCATCATCAACCGTCGTTCCTATCGCATTTCATTTCCTCTCTTCCATCGACAGTTCTCGAAGAAAAAGGAGGAGAAGATGAAGAAGAAAAAGAGATGCTGAATAATACTAATCCTGTTCTTCGACGCTCTGTGACAGCCCCTGTGAACGCGTGTAACGTCGCCGCCGCGGAGGATGCGATGATGCAACACACGCGAGAGTATAACGGCGTGTTTCGCCCTGCTTTTGTAACGCGGTGGTCGTCGTTCGTAGATATTGGGGTGAATAAAAGATACGAGCTCGGAACTTGGACGACGAAAGAGAGCGCGGCGAGAGCGCACGACGCGGCTTTACTCTTCATGCGAGGAGACTCCAAAGAGACGAGGGAGATGATGAACTTTCCGATGAGCGAATACGAAAATACATTGAAAGAGCTGAAAGATATGAATATCTCAGCCACTAGCACGAACGAAGACTTCGTGGAAGCGTTGGTTGAAAGTTCGGCGAAAATAGAGAGAAGACAGAGCCGTTATAGAGGCGTGGTGAAATCCAAAGAGCACGAGAATAAATTTGAAGCGAGAATATTTTACGACGAGATGTAGTCTGTATTCATTTAATTCAATACTGCTGCGGCGTGTGTTTTTCGCTGCTTATTATTTGTATTTACAACTTATTATCATGTTTCCCCATTTTTATGTCCTATTCTTGATCAAATCGTCCAAGTCATCCATGCTCAAATGTTGATCCGAAGGAATGTCGTCGTAGGAACTCTGGGACCATCCGGTTCGAGACCATCTACCACCGGCGCCGTATCCGCCATCAGATCGGCCGTAATTCGCGTTCGGGTTTCTAAACACCGGGGCTCTGTATCCAGGAATGAATGAACTGTCTTCGTCCGCGTCATTTCCGTAATGATCAATAGTTCCTCTGCCGCTCATCATATCTCTCGAACGAATGCGCATCGCCTGCATGGTGATGTCGTCGGCTAATCTCGCCTCCATGCCTGGCAACGCGTGGGGAGCGGACGATTTACCGTGGATCCAGCGATACATGATGTGGGAAGAGAGCTCAATCTTTCCTCTTTCAAGCGATCCGGCATAGTTAATTCGCAATCTTCTCAGAAGCACGACGAGACGTTCGCCCGTTCTTTCCAAGCGTCTCGTCGCGCCACGATCGGCGAGGGACTCATCCGCGCTAGACGAAACGAGGTATCCATCTTCGTCGACCAACATTTCCGGCTTCTCGCGAACGAGAAGTGTAAATGTTGGTAATCTGTTCTTCAGATCTTTCTCGCCGTGCGCTTCTACGTGTCTTTTGATCTTTCGAATCAACGTCAAGAGCGCAACTTCCGCAGCCGCCGGAGGAAAATTTCGCATGTCGTACTCCGAGTCTTCGCTCATCTCGAATTGGGGAACGATACCAATCGCCTGCGCTTCTTCAAACAATATCAACGCCTTGGTTGGGTAGTATGTCGCCGCATCTTCGTGAACGTTTGATTGGTGAGTGACCAATCTTGCGAGCGATTCGCCCCCGTACTTCGACGCTAACTGCACTTCTTGATCTGTCGGCGGTCGCAAACACGCGAGCATGGAAGAAAACGTTTCAACTCTCGGTTTCACACCGTGCGTGGTCGCTTCGTGGAACACTGCCGTCGCTCGATCAGCCCATTCCTTCCAAGCCGGTTGCGCCACTGAGCTGGCGATTTCACCACTCGTAGTCGTATCCGTCAATCCGTGACCGGGTTTATCCGAAGCTAATCTGGTCGGATCTGTCAACGTGCGAATGTGCGCGAGAATAGCACCGAGAATGGTATTCAAAGTCACCTCACATGGCGCAATTCCAGCCGCGCGAGAACTTTTATACGCATCCCACGCGAGCAAGCAGTTTCCATGACGAGCGCACGAGAATAAGAGTTCTCTCCACGTCATCTCGTCCGGCGTGTACCCGGCGTACTTCATCGCCTTGACCGTGGCGTACGTTTTGTTCAAGTCCCCGGCTCGACCGAAACCTCTGACCAACGCGTTGTACGTCGGTAAAGTCGGTCGCAAACCCAAATCCAACGCCTCTTGTAACAATTTCTTGGCTTCTGCGAGCGTTTCTGTTTTCTTCGCGGCGGCTAAAATGAGTCCTTCGAATGTAATCTCATCCGGCGATTGCCCGGATTCAATCAATCGATCGTAAGCTTTCGTCGCTCCTTCAAGATCAGCATCTCTCGCAAACGAATTGATCAACGCGTTGTAACAAGCGCGCGGGACAATTTCATTGGACTTTTCAGCGTCAGATAAGATGCGATCTACCGCTCCAGCATCACCGGCTCGCGCAAACGATCCGCACATGTTCGAAACAACCGCAGGCGACATCATCGATCCGTTCATTTCCATCTCTCTGATTAAATTGGCGCACATTTCAACGTTCCCGGCTCGACTCGCGACGGTCAAAATCGTCGCGTATAAAACTGGATCCACCACCACTCTCGGTTTGTTTTGTTGCACCTCTTCCCAAATCTTGAACGCCTTACGATAGTTTGGTGCAGAGTTGTCGTAGTCGTACTCCGTCGCGCACGCGTGAATGGCGGTGGCGTACACCGACGCCGTTCTCGCGACGCCCTTCGTCTCCATTTCATCGTACAACGCTAACGCTCTCTGCGGCTCGCCGGCATTGACACACCCGCTCATCAGCGAAGAGTACGTGATAGCGTCTGGAAACAACCCGTTTCGACGAGATTCGGCGACAATGTCAAAAGCGCGATCGAGCGCGTCCGTTCTCAACTCTTCAAAAGCCGCCGCTCGTCCGCACGCGGAGACCAAGCAATTCAACACTCTCACGTCCATTTGCAACCCACTCGCTTGCAAATCCGAGCGCAAGTTAAACACGCGATCCAACGCATCTTTCACGTACGAAATATCCTTCTTGTTGTTCGATTTGAAACCGCCGTTGCCCGAACGCCTTCCAACCTCTCGAGACAACGCGTCCATTAACGCCCCGTACGTAACGATAGTCGGTTCGATTTTGTCTTTTTTCGTCATCGTATTGAACTGATCGAACGCCAAATCGACTTTCCCAGCCTTCCCGTAGGCCACAATCAAGCTCGTGTGCGTGATGACGTCAATGGTTAACCCTTTTGGATCTTGCTTCATTTGCTCAAACGCCTTTGCCGCCGCCTCGCAGTCTCCGTGCGCAGAGCACACCGCCAAGAGCTTGTTATATATCGTCGCAACTTCTGCGTTCGATAACTCCTCTCTCGCAGCTCCCAAAACCAAATTCGTAAACGTAAACGCGTGCGTCACCGGCGAGTTGCTCAACTTGTTCGATCGCTCGCACGACACCAAGAAATCCACCGTCCCGTGTTTCCTTATTCTCGTATCGTTCAAGCACGGAACCTTGGCGTCGCTCAGTCGTTGCAGCAAATCAATCGCGTCTCCCAATCGATCGCACCGAACTAAATCGCTGTATAATCGAATAAAATGTCCAGAATCGTACTTCTTCGGTCCTAAACAATCTGCAAAGTTTGGATATTTTTCCAACAACTCGTCCAGAGGGACGTTATCGGCCACGCCCGCGATTAAGGGCGCAAATTTTTTTCTCCTCACGTTGCTGACTTTCGACGACGTCGGCGTGAACGGTTTATAGTGAGAAGAAGATCTGTCTCCTCCGTTCGGTGAAAGAGACTGTCCTCCGTTCGGTAAAGGCGATCTCTTGTTGGAAGAAGAGGAAGAGGAGGGCTTTTTCTTTCCTCCCTTGTGAGACGATGATTTTGCCCTCGAGGTCGCAGATCCGGTCTTGCCCTCGTTCGCGCTGCTGCTCGGTTTTCTCGAAGGTTCACTTATCGCGTGGATCTCGGTCTTTTTGTGCCTTTTACCATCGCTTCTTCGTCCCGGGGCGATCGGGAAGAAGATCTCACCTTTATTGTTGGTGTCTTTCTCTTCGTTTTCGAAACTTTGATGAGAGGAAGCGGAAGCAGAACGCGGCGTAACGGAGAAGTGTCCTCGCCTCGAACACGAAGGGAGTGGATAATTCTCTTCCGCTCTGCCGCCGCTTTTGAGTACGAGGAGCTGAGAAAATTCTTTTCTCATGAATACACTCGAAGACGAAGAAGATAAAAATCTCGCGGTTCGGCGGTTCACTCCTCTGGACGAAGCAGAAGTGGACGCCACGGCCCCGGATGATGCGCTCCTCGTCGTCGTCAACATCTCTCTCTTCTGAAAAGACAGAGAGAGAGAGATAAGTAATTATGAGGCGCACGACGACAGTCTCTTTTCTTTTCTTCAGAGAGAGAGAAAGAGAAAGAAACGAGCAAAAAAAGAGCAAAAACCCTCCCAAAAGGAGCTCCAGGCATTCAAGGTTAATTTCTTCCAAAGGAGAAAAAAAAACCGACCAAACACCCAAAGAAAGAAAAAACTGCTGCAAAAAAAAACATGAGCAAAAGCTTTGTTCGGAGGAGGAGCAAAAGCGCTTTTTTTGCGCTTTTTAATACCACTACCGATGTTCTCGCGACGACGACGACGAGGAGGAGGAGGAAAAGACTTTTCGGAGGAGGAGGAGGAATGTCAACGTCTCGGCTTCTCTCTTCTTCTTTGTCTTCGTCTTCTTCTTTGTCTTCTTTGTCTTCGATGCGAATGAGGACGACGACGATGATGATGATGTTGAAGAATAACATCGACAGAATGGTTTCCTCTTCGAGCGCTTCTTCTTCTTCTTCTTCTTCTTCTTCTTCTGATAAAAGCGATGATGATTCCAAGACGACGAAGACGACGACAAAGAAGACGGAAATGAAGGAAGAATTTGAAAGGCAGAGGGAAATGCAAGGCAAAATGCGCCGCGAGATGATTGCGATTGCCATCGACCGAACTGGATTGTACGAAACCGTTCAACAACAGAATGCGAAAGGGAGTTTGAATAATAACGACAAGAATATAGAAACGAAAAAAAATGAAGGTTTACTCGGGCACATCGAATCGCTGATTAAATTCCGAGGAGGTCCAATCACCGTCCACGAGTTCATGTCCGAAGCGCTGACGAACCCAACGTACGGGTATTACACGAAAACGTCTTCGAAAGATAAAGTATTCGGGAAGAGCGGCGACTTTACGACGTCGCCGGAGATATCGCAGATATTCGGCGAATTGTTGGGCGTCTGGTGCGCGACGATTTGGGAACAGTTGGGGAAACCAGAAGAGTTACACTTGATTGAGTTTGGTCCCGGGAGAGGGACGTTGATGATGGATTTATTGAGAGGAACGAGTAACTTTAAAAAGTTTAGCGAGGCTTTACGAGTGCACTTGATTGAAATCTCGCCGGCGTTGAGGAAGAAACAGTTCGAGACGCTGAAATGTCAAGGAAGTTTGGAGACGTTTGAAAGCTTGAATAACCCGTTATTGGCAGAGATAAAACCGAATCCGTTTGCCGCCAAAAACACTGATGATGATGATGATGATGATGATGATAGCGAGGAAGAAGATGAAAAGTTATCGACGAAAGGGAACGTTTCTGGAATAACCGCGCACGGCACGAAGGTGTATTGGCACAACTCATTAGACGACGTTCCTTCTGGTCCAACGTGTATCATCGCGCATGAGTTCTTCGACGCTTTACCCGTGCACCAGTTTCGACGCACCGAACGTGGATGGGTGGAGAAACTTGTCGCGATGAACGAGGAGAACAACAGCTTAGAGTTTGTACTTTCACCGGGCGCGACGTTGAGCTCTTCTCAACTCGTCAAGAGACGTTTGAGAAAGACATCGTCATCATCATCGTCGTCATCATCATCATCATCATCCGATGTCAACAGTAGCAGTGATAGCGATATGAACAACGAAACTATTGTATCATTAGAAGTTTCGCCGAAAAGTATCGTCCATTGGGAAAAAATGATGGACAGAATCAACGACGAGGGGAAGAACGGCGGGAGAGGCGGCGCGGCTATCGCCATCGATTACGGCGACGAAGGACCTTTGGCAGATACTTTAGAAGCAATTAAAGATCATAAATTCGTAGAAAATCTGTTGGAAAGTCCAGGCGAGTGCGATTTATCGGCACATGTCGATTTTGGCGCGCTACGAGGCGTCGTGGAAGAGCGAAACGAGGAAAACACGAGCGAGGTGAAATGTTTCGGTCCAACGACGCAACAGAAGCTTCTCTTAGAACTTGGTATCGTACAGAGACTTCAAAAATTAGCGGAGACGTGCTCTGAAGAACAGTTGGAAGTTTTAGCGGATGGCTGTCAGAGATTAGTCGGCGACGATAAAGTTGAGGAAGGCGAAACACCGGGCATGGGCTTAAGATACAAAGCGTTGTGCATGGTGAGCAAAAATTTACAAAGACCAGCCGGTTTTAGCGATGCGTAGTTTTAGTACCAGTAGTAATAGAAGTAGTAGTAGTAGTAGCGGTGGTGTGATTAGAAATTTGTTACATAGATCCTATTTGCGGCTGTCTTTTAAATCTCTTTCTCTTGCGATTCTATTTGCTTTTAAAGGCCTGCTCGACATTTTTCTCAGTCGATTTCCTACAAAAGTATATTAATCTACACGTCCTTCGATCTCTTCGATCGATTTAAAAAAGTTTGACTGTTTGGACGTCGGACTGAAATCGGGCATTGTAGCCCAATCCACCGACGAGAATGATACCTTGCGGCGCAAGCATCATCACGTGTCCAGTTCGGTGTTCTCGGACGTTGACGTCGTCCCTATTTTGTTCGGTATTCGTAGTGAGAGATTCCTTCTTTTCCTCCTCCTCTTCTTCTTCCTCCTCCTCCGCGGCTTTCGGGTATTGCCTCGGCAACCAGTTCATCTTCGAAAGGTCGAGCACGGAGAACCCGGATTCGTAGAAAACGAGACCTTGCAAAGCGGCTAAGCCTCTCGTGCTCATCTTACCAGGAACTGTTGAGTTTGCTTGCATCCCTCGGCCGCCTTGAATGATGAGTCGGTTTCCGATTGTCAACATAGAATGGCCGACGCGAGGTGTCGGTGCTAAGCCAGTCGTTGTGACTTGCTGCCAGAGGATATCGCCAGTCTCGCTCAAGTCGAATTTCCACAAGTCGTTAAACGTAGTCGAAACGCGACACCCGCCGAATAAGTACGCGACGTCATTGACGACGCACAAAGTCGCCCCAGCCCTTGGACATGGTATCGATTCGTAAGCTCGACGGTTTTCTGGACAAAGTAACTTCCACGTCGCCGTGATTGCGAACGGACACGCGTCGTCCGTGCTCTCCAACGTGCACTCCCAGAAATCGTTGAAACACGCGTTCGTGTTTGACCCGCCAAAAACGAGCAATTTTCCATTCCGAGCGAACGTGGCGTGTCCCCATCGTGGCGCTGGTCTTCCGTGCACCGGATTCTTCTCGATGATTGTCGGTTCGTACCACGTCAACGAGCTCTTTCTTTCTAAAGCCATGGATATATCCTCGTTTGATCTTTTATCGGATGGAGCTAGGACCAAAAGATCGTCCTGGAATCCACTTATGTAGCCTTGCGACCCTCCAAATAACGCGATAACTTCGCGTCCTAATCCAGGTTTGTTACCAAACACTCTCAACGTTTGTATCGACCCACTGCATCTAGGAAGCGGTGGCTCCCCAGACACGTGCAACTTTTCAAAGGCGTGCGTCGGATTCTTCCTCTCGTTCATATCTAAGAAGAAGACGTCGTTATGGAATCCAGAAGTACTTTGTCCACCGAACAGGATTACTTTCGTCAAATCCTTCCCACATTGCGTCGCGCGGTGTAAATACCTCGGAGAAAATCTATCGTAGTCATCGTCTTCGTCGTTCTCTCCTCCTCTTCCTCCTTCTTCCGTCGACCCGTCGTTTTCGTGCGGAAACCAGTTCGGTTCATCCGACACCGTCGTCTCGCTCGACTCGCTTCTTCCGCCCCAGCGCATGATGCCGTCTTCTCCTTTACACCACATTCGATACTTCTTCTTCCAGACGAGCTCTGTTTCCGTGCTCTCGCGGGTAGATATGTTCCTAACAATAGTAATAATAATAATAATGAATGAATTTTGTCAGCATCCTGCGCAGACACACGCGCGCGCGTAAAAAGCAAAACGTAAATACAAAAAGCGCGCTTTTTCTACTAACGAACACGAACGCGAATAAAAAAGGTACAAAACTTTCTCTCATCAAATCAAAACGTCTCACCTCTCTTCTCTTCTTCCGAATTCTCGAAAGACGATCGCGCCTTCTTCTCCGACTTCTTTTTCGCACATCGTTTTCCACAATCGTTCCGAAGAGTTGACGACGTCGTGGAAGGATTTGGACACGCGTTGGATATTTCCAACGTTGTTGCTTTTCCCGGGAACGCGAAGTAAGATTTCCTCTTTGAGATGGTCCGGCAAAGCGTCAAAAAAGCAGGAAGAAGAAGGAAGAATATTTGTCGCCTCAAACTCGTTCTCCTTCTCTTCTTCTTCTCCTTCTTTTAACACTTCTTTGACGATTATCGCGCGCTTCTTCCCATCGGAAACTTTGCGAGCGACGACCGGCATTGTTGTTTTGGTTTTTGTGAGGGGACACGCAAACGAAAAAATGGAAGAAGATTTTGGATTAATACACTTTTTATATAAAATTCATCGTAACACACGCCACTAAAGATGTCTTCTTCACGCCAGATCTTCCTCCATGGAGTGCGTGTGCGTCTCTCTATCTTGCGTTGGCAGATTATACACCGGGCAGCAGTGCACGCCGATGGTACTTCTCGTCATATCTTCGACTTGTTTTTGCGCGAGTTCGGGATTGTTCACCCACGTTTCGTAAAACGAAAACGGGCACTTGGCGACGCCTTTATCGCCGTCGCCGGAATTGTACACGCCGGTGTACCCTCGGTGAAGAAGTTTGAATAAGTGATTTTGAGATTGATCGTTTTTACGGGCGTCGCGTATGCCGGAGATGGAGAGCTGCGCGTAGTTCACGCCGTTTGTTTCAGTGCCGCATTCGCCTAACGTTCGTCCGTCGTTGCCCACAATCGCGGAGTGCCCGAAGTACGTGTACACGCCGTCGCTTCCAGACGCGTTTGCGACCGCGACGTAGACGTTATTCATCCACGCCATCGTTTTCGCCACCATCACTTGTTGCTCCTTGGCCGGATACATGTACCCTTGACAACGAACGACGAGCTCGGCGCCTTTCATCGCGCACTCTCTCCCTATAATAGAAAAAAAAATATTAGTCGTCATCCAAAATGTGGAAACCAAAGAAGAAAACTCACAGATTTCTGGATAGTTGCCGTCGTCACAAATAATCAGGGATACTTTCATTCCCTTCGGGCCTTCGCACACGTGGACCTCATCGCCTGGGTACCACCCTTCGATTGGGCACCACGGTAAAATTTTTCTGTATTTCTGGACAATCTCACCTTCATCGTTGATGAGAACTAACGTGTTGTACGGCTGCTTCTTCGGGTGCTCTTCGTGTCGTTCCCCGGTGAGCGAAAACACCCCCCAGACCTTCGTTTCTTTACACACTTTTGAAAACGCGTCCGTTTCTGGCCCCGGTATTGACACCGCGGTTGCGAAGCACTCGTCTTTATCGTACATGATGCCTTGCGTGGAATATTCCGGAAAGACAATCATATCCATTCCCGGCAAACCTTGTTTCATACCTTTGACGAGCTCGCATATTTTTCCAACGTTTTCCATCACTTCTTCGCAGTTGTGAAGACGTGGCATCGGGTATTGGTACACGCACACGCCAACCGTGTCTGGAGAGGAGGAGATATCGCCTGTTCTCGCGCGTTTCATAGTATTATTTTCATCAGTACGCGAAGGATGATACAGAGGTAGAAGAGAGGTCGTTAGAAATAATCAATTTCGGGTGCGACCTTTGGAGCACGCGTTCCACTCCTCTAAAACAACACATCCAAAGCGAGACGGAGAGATTAAGAGAGACAGACGCACACACGCACACACACCGCCACCGATCGGACAAATGGAAACAACAAAACGCGATTCGTTAAAAAAAAGCGAGTTTAGAGAGAGAATACTGAGATCATCATCTCTGAACTGTCTTTAATAAAAGAAGAGAGAGAGATGAAAGCAAAGAAGGAAGACAAATGTCTACGTACCGTGTCGAGACATTTTCTAGGTGGAAGCTTTTTTGTGGGCACTTTGGTGAAAAAAAATTTGATTGCCAAAATTTTATGGAGGAGAGAGAGAGCATGTGTAGAAGAGTTTTTGAGATTTTGATGAGCGTCGTAGCTCTCCTGCTCTCGTTTTCTCTCCATAATAATATTTTACGACGTTCACGACGACGTTCACGACGACGACGACGCGCGAACCTTTACCCTCTCGTTTCCTCTAGGAATTACAGAACAGAGCGTTCCTTTTTTCTGAAATCGATCTCAGAAGAGAGAGAGAGAGACAGAGAGAGGAGACAGAGAGTTTATTTAGCGAGAAATAAAACTACTCGCGCGTAACCGTACTTGTTGACGTATTTGAGAAGGAGTGGTGATAATTTAAGCGGCGCACTAAAAATTAAGATGTCTGCCTCTGCGTCGCACCTCTGCTGCGCTCACGCGAGGACGAGAATAGCGTCGAATCAAATAGCATCGACATCATACAACGCTAAACCGCAAGCGAGACCATCACGAACGCTTCGCGTGACCAACGCAGCGGACGATTTCCGAACGTCCTCAAAATCGACGAAATCGTCCTCTTCTTCGCGTTTGCCGGCTGGAAGCAGTTCTCGGGATAATTCGTTCAATTCTTCGGGAAGTGGAAAAGTGAATACGAAAAAAATATCGCACTCGTCGACGGCGGCGTTTAAAAACAAAGGAGCATCGACGAGGGTGTTAGGGAGGGCGATCAGCATACCGAGAGGTGAGAGCGCCGGCGCGAGCATGGATTTGGATATTGGCGGAGATGTGGCTGACCTAGACATCGATGCGCTCTTATCGAGAGTGAACGAGTTGCACGCGGCGAGCGAAGCGATGAACGTGTTGCCTACGCAAAGGGAGTTGGATCAGCTGGAAAATACTTTAGAGAAGGAGTCTATTTCGGAGAAAGAAACGATGCGTGGATTAAAGAAGCCAAAGAGCACGACGACGAGAAGCAAAGCGGAGGCGAGCGCGGCGGCGATGAAGAAAAAAAGAGACGACGAAGAGTTACTTCTCATGGGCGACGACGAGGACGACGACGAAGATCTGGACTTAGATGACGACGAGGAAGTTTTGGACAGCGATATCATCGAAGGGAATGGATCTCTCGGCATTGAAATTGCGTCGATTGAAGCGGAGTTAGAAAAGAAAATTACAAAGGAAACGATAAAAGGGAAGAAAGGAAAAGGAGAGGAGATAGTTTTACCAAAGACGCGAAGAGTTATCAAGTCTGCGGCGAATGTTCGAACAGAGCGCGCGATGCGCATTGCCAGAGGCGTCCGTTCGCAGAGGAACTCGTCTTCGACGAAGAAAGCGATCAAGAATGAAAATCAAAAAGCGGCTGAGTTGGATGAAGTCTCGGAAAGGGTGCGAGCCTCGGACAAGATTGTCGGCAAGATGCAAGAGGCGAGACTGGCCAAGCGAAAGACAAAACCGTCGCTCAAAAAAGGACGAACTCGCGTTTTGAATCCCAGAGGAATTCTTCAAGCAAACCAGCACAGTGCGCAACAAGTAGATTCCATGAAAGTGTATTTAAAAGAAATTGGATCGGTATCTCTGTTGAATGCGAACGAAGAAGTGCAGTTGGCGAGGAAAATTCAAGACTTGATGAACTTAGAGACGACGTATAAAGAGTTGGTCGCCAAAGTCGCCGAAGGTAACGACCCTATCGCGCAAACGCATGGAGATAAAGTCACCAAGAGCATGTGGGCCAGAGAATTAGGTTTAACCGAATTCGAACTCGAAATGAGATTAACGGAAGGGAAGAACGCGAAGAATCATATGATTCAAGCGAACCTTCGATTGGTCGTTTCCATCGCCAAGCGATATGCGAATCGCAACATGTCTTTCCAAGATTTAATTCAAGAAGGATGCGTTGGTTTAATCAGAGGCGCCGAGAAGTTTGATTTCGAGCGTGGCTATAAGTTTTCTACGTACGCGCACTGGTGGATCCGCCAAGCCGTGACGAGATCCATCTCGGATCAATCGAGAACGATTCGTTTGCCCGTGCACTTGTTTGAAATCATTTCGCGAATGAACAAACTCGAACAAAAGTTCATCGTCCAGAACGGACGAGAAGCTACGTTGGAGGAAATTTCGGCGATGATGGAAATGCCTCAAGTGAAAATCACGCAGATAAAGAAAGCTGCCATGGCTCCAGTATCCTTGGCGCAAGCGGTTGGCGCGGATGACGATAAGCGAACGGTTGAAGACACGTTGGTTGATAACATCACGGAACACCCGGAAGAATCTTCCGGTAAAGTGCTTCTTAAGGAAGACTTGGAAAACGTTTTGAACACTCTAAACCCGAGAGAACGAGACGTGTTGCGTTTGCGATACGGCTTAGACGACGGTAGAGTGAAAACGTTGGAAGAGATTGGCAACGTGTTCTCGGTGACTCGTGAACGTATTCGACAAATCGAAGCTAAGGCGTTGAGAAAGTTGAGGCAACCGTCCAGAAATGGCATCTTGCGAGATTATATCCCACCCGCGAGCGCATCTTCATTAGGTTTGGAAGCGAGCGAGGACGACGAAGGCGACGAACGCATCTCCTCGTTGTCGAACCGTCAACCTTCGCCGCGTTGATGAGTGTAAAATAACGAACAACAACAGAAATTCTTGAAACGTCAGTCACGATTTGTAATAGAAGTAATAATCATAGCTTTGAGCGCGTTTGTGCAATATCATCGAGAAGTAATAACAACACCACTAACAACTGCATTAATAATATTCGAATAACATAGTAAAAACTAAACTAATATCCGCTCTCTTGGATCAATTTCAACCCCGCGAAGAACAAGAGCGCGAAGCCGCCGATGCTCGCCAATACAACCCCGCCGACTCTCTTCGCGATCCCACCTACCGACGCGTCTGTGTTATCGTCAATCTCCAACTCCATCAAACCTTTATTCACAATCGGCGCGTCTCCTCCTGGGCCACCCGGCAAAGTCTTCTTCGTTCTCTCGTACACTTCTCTTTGCACCGTCCCGAAACTCTTCTCACTTCCCGACGCGAACTTCTTCAACTGGTTTCGCATCAACGCCGACGACTCCATCCTCATCAACGACGGATCGTTAATCGCCACATCGTACGGTAAACCCAACAATTCCATCTCTCGTAAATACTGTTTGGCCATTTCCACGTCTCCAAACGCCGCCACGCAACACATCGCCTGATATCGAATCTCTCTTCGCACCGGAAGAGAAGCGTCCTCGTCGAGCTTCATCGCTTGTTCGAGCTTTTTGTACCCTTGCATCCGTTCGCCTTGCTCGTACAACCCTCTGGATTCATCCAAAAGAGTTTCCGCTGGATGTCCTGATGAAGAAGGTGGTGGCATCGCGCGCACTACCACCTTCTTCTTCGCATCATCTCTTCTTCTTCTCGTCTCGACGGTGTGTTTTCGTTCGTGTTTTTCCGGCGGTCGTCGTCCACTCGATGATGATGACGCCGCGAAGAATGTATTTTGTTGTTGTCCCTTAATCCTTGTCGTCGTCTTTTTTAACGCCGAAGAAGAACAACTCGTGGACGCTCTCGTCGAACTCGTCCTCCTCATTCTTCTCTGTTGTCTTTCGCTCGAAGAAGGCGTCGTCTGGGATATCGATAGAACTCTTTTCATCGTGTCTCTCGCGATGGATGTGTTTTTGTGTTGCTTTGTTTTTGGACGAATCTTATTATACTTTTTGGCTCTCTTTTGGTGAGCCTGCCCCGTATCAAAAACAGTGTTCTTTTGGCGGTTCCAAGAGCACCAAAGACGAGCGTCATCGAAAAATCTCTCTTTTTGGCTCGGGTGGACTGTTTTGGTTTTGGTTTTGTTTTGGTAATCGCTCCTCCAAAGAAAGATAACACGCGAACAACACACACACACACTATGTTTGCCGTCCAGTCGTCGTCCATCTGCGCGCGCAGCAGTTCGTCGTGCCAATTAAAAACGCAAAAGACCACCAGTTCGAAGAGAGTTCAAAGATGCCACCATTCAGCGGTGCGTTTGTTTTGTTTTGTTTTGTTTTGTGTGTGTACGCGCGCTCGTCGTCGTGCTCTCGTCGTGTCCTCCTCCCTTCTGAGAGAGAGAGAAAAGAAAGCAAATTTTCTCCCCAGTAGATCAAGATGTATTCGTGCTTTTGCTCGTCACGCTTTACTAATACCTTACATCGCTCTTCTTTCCGTTGTTCATTTATTATATATGATATCATCATCATCATCGCAACAGGTTCAAGTCAACGCCTTAGGGGTCTCTAAGGAAACCATGGTACGATCATCATTTTCTTCTCCTTTTTTCGCCTTGATTTTCCTCTGAATGATTTGTGTGAGAAAGCGGTTTCGAGCGTGTTGGTAAAACGAGTTTTACTCCTCGAAGCGCGTATCTTTTCAAATCCTCTTTCTTTCCCTATATTCTCTCTCTGCGAATCACGCACACTCAACTCACGTATGAATTTCTCCTCATTTAATAGGAATCTGTCAAGGAGAAAGCCTTGATTGCGTCCACCTCCTTGGCGACGCTCGCGGTGACCTCTCCGGCGTTCGCTTACGACTTGTTCTCGGCGGAAAACTCCGGCGCCATCAAGGTATGGATCGGCGGTTTGTTCATCGGCGTCTCCGGCGTTTCCGCCATCTTCTTGCCGTTCGTTACTGGCACGTTAAACCCGATCCAAATGGCCGTCAACTTAGGTTTGGTCAACGGTGAAGTCAGCAACTTGAGAAAGTTTAAGAGAAACGGCGAACCGATGGAGCACGGCACCAAATTCGGTCACAAATGGTACGACACGAGCGCGTTCAAGAACGGCAAGGACATCGATTTCGCGTTCACGAGCAAAACTATCGAGGCGCAAGAGAAGTAACTTTATACTCACACGAAAAAGACATCAAAAGACATTGTAACTAGATAAAAATACTTCTATACCATTAAACGCAGTGCGATAGTTTGTTCTCAGCAAAAGAGGAAGAATTGACTTCCTTCAGAAATTGAGCGCCACAATCAAACGCATCATCATCTTTACGCGACGATGATGATGTCATCCTCAATATCGTCGTCGACGACTCAAAAGCATCAGCAGCACACCACTCGACTGCTTTCATCCTCGTTATCTTCCTCTTCTTCTTCTTCTTCTTCTTCTTCTGGCGGCTTCCGTCGTCGTCTTTTTTTATCTGATGGGAGCCGACGGCGCAAAACCAACAACAACATCACGACGACTTTGAAAGCGTCGTATCCCTCTTCGTCCGTATCCTCGAGTAGTTTCGTGGATACTTCGGACGCGGAGAACTACGACGTCATCGTCGTTGGCGCCGGGCACGCCGGGTGCGAAGCCGCGCTGGCGAGCGCACGCGTTGGCGCGCGAACACTTCTGTTGACGTTGTCGCTCGATAAAATAGCGTGGCAACCGTGTAACCCGGCGATAGGCGGACCGGCGAAATCGCAAGTCGTGCACGAGATAGACGCGTTAGGTGGGAGCATGGGGAAGATTGCAGATAAGACGTACTTGCAAAAGCGAGTGTTGAATTCCAGTCGAGGCCCAGCTGTGTGGGCGCTTCGAGCGCAGACGGATAAGTGGGAATACAGCAACGCCATGCGCGAAGAAGTGGAGAGCAACGAGAGAGTGTTCATTCGGGAAGGGATGGTGACTGAATTGATGGTGAACTCTAACGACGAGTGCGTTGGCGTTGAGACGCACTTTGGGATGCAGTTTCACTCGAAAGCGGTGGTGTTGACGACTGGAACGTTTATGAACGGTAAGATTTGGGTCGGGAGGAAAACGATCGACGCCGGACGAGCCGGGGAAGGCAGTTCGGTTGGATTAACCGAGCACTTGATTAATCTGGGATTTGAAACTGATCGATTGAAAACCGGGACGCCGGCGAGAGTGGACGCGAGGACGATTGATTACAGCAAGTGCGAGGAACAAAAAGGCGACGAGGACGCCAAGTTTTTTTCCTTCGATCCGAGGAATCATTTGGTCATTCCGCAAATGTCCTGTTATCTAACCAGAACGACGCTGAAAACGCACGAAATTATTCGCCAAAATTTACACGAGACGCCGACATACGGCGGGTGGGCAAGCTCGAAAGGACCGAGGTATTGTCCTTCCATTGAAGATAAAATTGTAAAGTTTGCGGAGAAGGAGTCGCACCAAATTTTCCTCGAACCGGAAGGTAGGAAAGCGCCTGAAATTTACGTTCAGGGGTTTTCCACTGGGTTACCGGAGCGATTACAGTTGGAATTATTGAGAACGTTACCAGGATTAGAGAACGCAACGATGATGCGTCCGGCATACGCGGTGGAGTACGATTACTTACCGGCGCATCAATGCACGAGAGATTTACAGACGAAAAAAATCGCCAACCTGTTCTTCTCTGGACAAATCAACGGCACGACCGGGTACGAAGAAGCCGCCGGGCAAGGTTTAGTCGCGGGTGCAAATGCAGCGGCGAAAGCGTTGGGAACGAAACCATTAATTTTGGAAAGAGAAGGCAGTTATCTCGGGACATTGATTGACGATTTAGTGACGAAAGATTTGCGCGAACCGTACAGAATGTTAACGTCCAGATCGGAATACAGATTAGCCTTACGAAGCGATAATGCAGACGCGCGATTAACACCCATAGGAAAAGAGTGTAACTTAATCGACGACGAGCGCTTCAAAATGTTCGAAGATAAAAGGGATACGATTGAAAACGAGTTGGCGAGATTGAAAAAATTTCGATTGAAAGAGTCCTCTCCGCTCGTCGCCGCTGCGTTGGAACAATCCAAAAATCTCGGCGCGGGCGGGAAGCAGTCGTTCACGTTGGAAGAGCTTTTGAGAAGACCAGGCGTCACGTACGACAAGTTTGTCGAATACAAACGAGACGCTGGAATCGACGAGATTCCGAGACCTCTGACAAAATGGGAAGCCGAGTGCGTGGAAATTCGCGTCAAATTCGCCGGTTTCATCCAAAGACAAAAAGTACAAATCGACCGAGACTTGAGCAAACACGGGAAAGAAATTCCATCGGAAATCGATTACAAGGACATCCCGATGAGGTTAGAAGCGAGAGAAAAGCTCGAAAAAGTGCGTCCGTCGACGATTGGCCAAGCCAGTCGCGTCGGAGGCGTCACGCCGGCTGATATTAACAGTCTCTTGATCCACATGGAAGTCTTACATCGTGAGAAAGAAAAAGCTCCATAATAAAGTTTGCTTTACGCGCAAATATACCAACATAGTAAAAGCAGCTCTTGTGTATTTATTTGTAACATATAACATTCATCGTCATGTTCACCGCACAAAAGCGAGGAGTTCATCTTTTCTCCTCTCCTTCGTCGTCTTTGTCGAGAAGAAAGAGAGCAAGAGCAGGAAAACAGTTGAAGAAGAAAACAGAATGTAAAAGTGCTTCGTCGAAAACATCATCGTCTTTACCGCCCGGAATACTCGTTCGAGTCGCAAAAACCGCGTGGAATCTTGGATGGAACGTAATGATGAGTCAACTCGCTCCGAAGGATAAAGTCTCCGGGGAGTATTCGAGACCAGAATCGCAGTTTCGCGTCAAAGATTTCGACGATGATGGTTTTCATTCCGAAGGTAAAAAATTGTATCTTTTCGCGGGAAAAACGTGCCCTTGGGCGCATCGAACGTTAATAGTGAACGAGCTGATTAAAAAGAGCTCAAAGCAAAGAAGAAACGAAGAAGAAGAAGAACAGGTGGAAATAATATATCTGGAACCGAACAAGAATACGGGTTTGTGGACGGTGCCGAAAGAGGCCGTCGAGCGAATCTTCTTTCGCGACGACGGCGATACCGGCGAACGACAACGACAACAAGAACAACAACCGATGATTGAAACGTTAAGAGACGTGTACTCGTACGTTTCTGGAACAAGATTCGAAGGTCGAGCCACTGCACCGTTATTAATTAGTGTCAGTAATGGTGGAGCTTTTGAGATTGTCTGCAACGAATCGGCCGATATCATTCGTCTCTTCGATTGTTTAAACGGAGAGAACGATGAAAAACTATATCCAAAAGAGAATAGGAAAGAAATCGATGAAATGTGCGCTTACTTGTTCGAAAACGTAAACAATGGCGTGTATAAAGCTGGTTTTGCGCAATCTCAAGCTACGTTAGACGATGCCGTCGATAAACTCTTCCAGGCGTTGGACGTCTTGGACCAGAAGTTAGAGGGGTCGAAGTTTTTGCTCGGCGACGACTCTCTGACTCTCTGCGATATCTGCTTCTACACCACCCTAATCCGTTTCGATGCGGTTTATAACCATCTCTTTCGTTGCACTCGCAAGCGGATATGCGATTATCCCAACTTATCCCGGTACTTGAAAACTTTATACGCCTTGCACGCGTTTCGAGAAACCACCGATATGGTCGGGATTCGAGAACAGTATTACACCTCCTTGTTTCCACTCAATCCAGGAAATCTCGTGCCGCCGCTTCCGTTTTCCTCCAAAGATGATTGGTTGCTCTCGCTTTAGCTTTAGTATTTAGAGTATTTAGAATAAAAATATGCAGAAACGGATGATACACAACGATACCACTCGTAGCGCAGAGCGCAGAAACACACTCTCTTTCTCTGTTTATTTGTGTGTTTGTTTGTTTCTCGAAAAGAAAAGAGGCAGCCAAAAAAAAAAGGAAAAAAACGGCTCAAAGCTTATCCCGAGGGAGAATTAACCTCATTATTAGACGCGCGCGTACTGTGTCATCATCACCACGCGAAACGAGCATTTGGAATCACGTCGCAAATTCGAATAAAGAAAACTTAATTTTATACATCAACAATGTCTGCTTTAGCTTCCACGTCGTCCTTCGTGGGCAACGCGAGCGCGTTCCGTAAATCCGCCGTTCCCTCGAAAAAAGAGGTTTTGAGAATGACGCCTATGTCTGCTTTGCGCGGTAGGTCGTTGCAAAACACTCCGGAGGGAGTTTCCGTGGATAAAAAGGGCGCAGACTTTTTCAACAAAACGTATTACCCGAAAGCCGAGGACGTGGATAATTCGCGCAAGCCGTGGGTGGTCGTCGATGCGACGGATTTGAGACTCGGGCGAATGGCGTCCGTCGCGGCGACGTATTTGAGAGGTGGGAACGTGGCGACGTACCACCCGTCGTTTACCACTGGGGTGAACTTGGTCGTCATCAACGCGGAAAAAGTGGTCGTTTCGGGGAAGAAATTCGAGGATAAGTTATACAGAAACTTCTCCACGACCGGGAGACCCGGGTCCATGAAGATTGAGACGTTCCGTCACTTGCAAGAGAGATTACCGGAACGCATCGTCGAAAAAGCAATCAAAGGCATGTTGCCGAAAAACAGAATGGGTCGAGAAGTGTTTAGACACTTGAAAGTGTACAAAGGGTCGGAACATCCGCACGCGGCGCAAAACCCGACGGATATCACCAAGGATTTGTTGGAAAAGTGCGGCGGAGCAGCCTGCGTAGTCAACCTGGAAGAGAGAAAGTAGAATTCTTTTCTCTTCTTTTGAGAGAGGTTAGCAAATTAAAATCTACTATATTGTCCTTAGCTTTTGTTTATTATATATATATCATTGATACACATACGTATATCTATATCTATATATATATATCCATACTACGCGCATTCTCTCTTATATTTATGACGCGTCGTTCTCTTATACTTCTACTACAATTTGTTATTCGTTTCTATGTGCGTTATATCCTATTCGCGCTTTCTCCCGCCTCAAATCTTTATCCAACATCCTTCAAAATCTCCTTCTTCTCCATAACCCCATTCTTACAAGTTTCATTATTATCGAACCGGACAGATATCATCAATCTTCAAAATCATTCTCGCGCACTCTGTGGCCAAGCTCAAAGCCGAAGTCGTTACTAAAAGCGGCTGCAAAACGTTCTCCTTTCTCATGTCGCTCACCGTCCCTTTCTTCACGTTGATGCCTTCGTGGACGTTGCCCAACATGGCGTGTTTGTTTCTCAACTCCGTGACGATTTCAATCGGATTCAACCCGGCATTTTCAGCTAAAGTGTACGGAATAACCTCCAACGCTTCCGCGAACGCTTTCACGCAGACCGATTCCATCCCAGATAACGTTCGCGCCCACTGTCCTAATCTCACCGATAACTCAATCTCCGCCGACCCTCCGCCGGTGATTAAAAACGGCTTGTGCGCCAAACATCTGATGACGCACAAAGCGTCGTGTAACGATCGATCTGCTTCATCTAAAACCAACTGATTTGAGCCTCGAACGATGACTGAAACCGTTTTCCCCATGTTTTCAATTCCAGTCACTTTCACCACCTTCGATTTACCGCACACGACTTCCTTCGCCAACTTGGCTCTTCCCAACTTTTCCGGCGTCAATTGCTCCGGATGCGCCACCGGTTGCAACTTTAACGTCTTCGCGATAAACTCAATCTCGTCTCTCTCCACGTCTTTAATGACCATAATCTTCGCTTTTTGTAAATAATGCATCCCCAACTCGGTCACCGCGTCTCTCAAGATTGATTTTTGAATCAACAAAACGTTGCACCCAGTCGCTTTGATTTTCTTGATCAAACCGATGACGTAATTCCTCTCCTCTTTTAAAATCCTGTCCATTTGCGTGTAATCGCTCACAATCACGTTATTCTCCATGTCCGTTTTTGGTGGACTGATACAAAACTGAATCAACGCTATTTTCGCGTCCTCTACGGTATGAATCCCCGACCCGGAGCCTTTGGCCGTTTTCTGGTCAAACACGATGCCTTCCGTCAACTCGGTATCGTCGATCGTCCCGCCTTGCTTTCTCACGCACCTCACGTCTCTCAAATCCACTAAATCCGGTCTCTTATCGTCCAAAATCCTACTCACACAATCCACCGCGATCGGTGCCAACACGTCCGAATACTGCGCGACGACTTTACTCCCTAAACTCGTCGTCGCCGCGTTTATCAACTGTTCTCGGTCGTTGATGTTGACCGGAATCGCAAACGTTTCCGTCAACTTGCACGCCTCGTCGCACGCCAACGCCAACGAATCCGAAATAATCGTCGGATGCACGCCTCTCGCGAGTAAAGCGATGCATTTATTCAACAACGCTCCACACAACACCGCCACAGACGTCGTCCCGTCTCCGGCGACGATGTCTTGGGATTTCGACAGTTCCACCAACATCTTCGCCGCCGGATGCGTGGCTTTCATCTTGGACAAAATAGTCGCCCCATCGTTGGTAATCGTCACGTCGTTTTTCTCCGAGACCATCATCTTATCCATGCCTCTCGGCCCTAAGGACGTTCGTATCGCATCCGCGAGCTTCTTCGCCGCCGTCATGTTTGAAATGCGAATGTCGTGTTTCAGTTTGTCGTCGGTGTACCGTTCCCCGACTGTTGATTGTTTTTGTGTTTGTTGCACCGCCATCTTTCTCTGCGTATCTGTCTTTGGATGATCGCGCGTGTGAGTGTGTATCTCACGTATCTTATTCGTATTATCCCACTTCTTCTCTTCTCTTTAAGTGTATGTGTATATATATAATAAGAGCTAAAAGTATGACGAGATCTCGACGACGATGATGATGATGATGATCGCAAAACAAGAAGAGAGAAAAAAGAGAGAAAAAAGAAAATTTTCAAAATTTTTTTTTGTTTGACTTTTTTTTGAACTCCTGTTCTTTTCTTTGTTTTTGCTCTCGTTATGAACAACACTTTCAAAGGCGGAGAGCAACAGTTTTTATTATTACGGATGATGATGTGTCCTCTTAAGTGAACGAAAAAAAAAAGAAGTTAAAGAAGAAGGGAGAAGAGAGAGAGGATGAACACAAACAACGTCGATGACGACGCGATGCCTATTCCTATTCCTATTCCTCCTCCTCCTCCTCCTCCGCCTCCTCCGCCTCCGCCTCCTCCTCCACCGAGATTTGGGCGAATTGAGAAAATTGATGAATCCAAGAAGGATTTGAAGGATGATGATGATGATGATGTAGCGCCTCGAACGACAGCAGAAGACGAAGACGAAGACGAAGAAGAAGACGACCAAGAAGAAGAAGAGGGAAGCGTCTCTGCCACTGCTGTTGACAATACTACTACTAATAAAACGACCACCGAAACGACGACGATGAATTCTGCAAGTTTGCTAAAAACGAAAACGAACACGAAAAGTGGCATCGAAGATATCTCGCACTTGGTTTCGAAAGCGCACGCGCTGATATGCGAGTTACGATTGTTATCGCGCGTCGTACCAGACGAGTGGAAAAATAATAGAAAGAGCAACAATAATAGCAGTAATAATAAATACAAACCAATCTTGTTCGATTTCAAGTATTTAGAAACGCCGGAGAAGATTGAACATTCGATTTCGAAATCGGCGACGTCGAGACGGTTGGACGCGGAGTTTAGGAGGAAGTACGAAAAGCTTTTAGAGAGGTATTATTTGGCGTTTAATGCGGTTACAACTTGGTACAAAGCGTTCGTAAAGTTTACCGAGGACGTGGAGATTGGTGTATACGGAAGCGAGACGATTGAGACGCTTTTGACGAATCGAGAGGGGAAACAGCTTTTACCGGAAGCGGTGGCGTTGTTTGGGCAGATTTTGTTATCCATAGATACGACGTTCGATTACGAAGTGAAAGAACGCATAGTGGTGGCATATTATCGGTGTAAGAGGAACGCGTACGATGCCGGCGATGGAACCGCGTATTCCTACGACGCGACTCTTGCGCAGTTTGAAGACGTGGTGAAGTTGACAGAGAGGACGAAATACGGCGCTTCTTTGTCGTCCTCGATGTCGTCGTCGTTGTCATCGTCGTCGTGGTTGGGAAGTAGTACTCTTACAAGTAGCAGTAGCAACAGTGGCGGCGATAGCAAAAACAACGATAGCAATAGTGAAAACAGCTTAGAGAGCAATTTCCCGAGCGGGTACCCGCACGACGCGTACTTCTCGAGGTTTCCGATGCCGAAACGAGCGTTATCGCTCGCGATTGGAAAACTTCGTTCGGACGATATTTATAACTGTTGCTCGGAATATTATCCAGACCCCGATCATCGGTCGATAGCGTTGTCGCAACAAGCGTCTTTGTTGGTGTCCATCTTGTGGTTCTCCCCGGAAACGTTGATGGATAAACCAGAAGTGATGCGAGAGATTGTGGAGAAACATTTTGCCGATAACTGGATCGTCAATTGGACGTTCGGTAAAACGATAGATCTGCGAATGGCATGGAAACGATGCGAGGCAGCGAACGAGGCTTTGAACATCGCGTTAAACGCAAAGAATGTGCAGAAATTATGCGTACGGTGCGATAGAAAATTCAACGAGATCTCGAAAGTCTTTCGCTCGTTTTTCGCAAAGAGGAAAATCGTCGACGAGAAGTTCGTTCTCGATAACGAAAGTTTGATTCTCGATAGTTTGCGAGATGCCAATAATTGGTTGCGCTGGTGTTTGCTGCATAACGTTTCTCAAAATACAGACTTATCATCCTCGTTTGCGTATTACGCGCCGAAAATGGAACGACAAATGGAACTTTTGCTCGACGTCGCCGAAATCGAACGCGTTACGAAACTCACGTACGCAAAGTTGTTAAAAGATAAAAACACGCGGTGGGAAAACGCGCGAGAAGAAGCAACGTCGAGAATTTCCGAACTGTCGCGCTACTTTGCTGGTTCGGAGACTTTGACTAAGTTTTCCGTGAAGAAGGACGAGAATTTGACGCACTGGTTCGCGCACATCGCCGAGCAAATAGAACAGTTGGAGCACACGCAGCCTTCGAAAACGATTCAGCAACTTTCCTCCGCGTTGCTTGAAGTCGATAACTTTCATTCCATCAACACCAACCTTCAAGCGAAAACGTACATTGCAGAGGCTCGACAGTTTTTAGAAGTCATGTTGAAAACAGCGAGCGTCGGTGAAAAAGCGTTGAATACCATCACTGCTGTTTCGGACGCCTCGTATGCGTGGTCGGTTAAAGATTCAATACGCGAAGCTTTGCGTAGTCGCGTGCAACAAGATCCCTTCGCGTGTTCTAAAGTGCGTTCTTTGCTGCTCAAGCTGCGTTCAGTGCTCGAGATGCCGCTCATGCGCATCTCGAGCGACGAGCGCAGCGAAGACGTAGACGCGTGTTCAAAATTTTACAGCAAAGAAATTGCATCTTACGCGAGCACGATATTGACCGTCATTCCTGAATCCGTCTTTAAAATACTCGACGAGAAAGTGGTGAGTCTACGAACATCAGAGCTTACAAACTTACCGGCAACGATTGAAAAGCGAGAACTCACCGAGTACGCAAAATTAGAAACGAGAGAGGAACTGGCGCAAACGACTCATAACATAGCCGCGTTCGCGCGAGGTATTTTAGCGATGGAGAAAACGTTCGTTGGCGTTATTGAACTCGACCCGAGAAAACTATTAGAGGATGGCATTCGCGAGCAATTGGCGCGACGATTGGCAAAACTATTCGACGAGGAGTGTAGATTCGAAGGGCACGATCGAGATTCCGCGCGAGTATTCAAAGAGAAACTCATCTCGTGCGTCGAAAGGCTCGAAGCTTTCAAAAGCTCGTTCGAATACATTCAGGATTACGTCAACGTTCGAGGATTGAAAGCGTGGCGAGAAGAGTTGGCACGAGTGAACCAATTTTGCGTCGAGCGCGAAAAACGCGCTTTGGGAAGTCCTTCGGCGAGCAGAAACGTTGGTACCTCTTCGACGCCGCGCGCGGTTGCGTTGGGAATACCGATCTTTCCTCCCACCAAAAATGAACCGGATTCGCAGACGTACATGGGTAGAATCGTTCGAAAACTGATTAAATTGACGTCTGAACCGAAATATATCGACGAAACTATGATTTTTCTTCCCAATCGATTCGCCTGGGTCGATTTCGTGAAAACCGATAGACAGAAATTGAGTTCGAGTACGTTTAAAATCGTGAATAAAGCGATTGGAGTTTCCGGTTTACGCTCGATGGATGAGTTATTGACGAATATTATCGCTCAAAGTTTGAGGGAGTGCGTCGCTGGCGCGATCGTTGCGAAGACGTTAACACGCGTTGGTGAAGGAGTAAGGGACTATCGCTTACCAAATCTGGACGAGGCATTCGTGAAGAACTTTTGCAAAGATTTACACGGTATCGGCGCGTGTTTACTCTTGCGAACGTTCGTGAATACAGAATTGAGTTCGAGCGCGAAAATCGATTCTGGAAATTTGGTAAAAGCAATTGAAAACGTGAACGACGCGATGCTGTGTGACGAAACTCAACACGTTTTGAGCGCCAAACTCTTGCCCTCGCAATCGAGATTTTACGAGGAACTCAGCGATAAGTTAAAAAGTATTGGATTCCAAACGCCTTTATTGCAAACGTACGTGAAAATTGACGAATCCGACGCACAAAAAATCAACGTCGCGGACGTTCTTTTCGTATTTCTTGAGAAATACGTCTTTCCAAACGTTGAATACTCGGAAGAATTGAAAATTCTAATCGCGAGCGAGGTGAGCGGAAGGAGCCTTTTCAGATACGACGTGTCTGCCATCATCGTAGGCATCGCGAGCTTATGCGCGCAGTTCAACGGGACCGAAACGCTCACGCAGCACATCGCCTCCGTCGGCCTCGAAATCAAATCAAGAATCGCGGCGATTGCCATGAAGAGAAGAGAGGACAAACTTTCGAAATACGCAAACGTCAAACCTCCGAAGCCGGGAGGTAGTATTGTGAGCACTCGCAAAAACATCGCCCAAGGAAACTTGGAGCGAACGTACTCGTATCCGGACGACGTGCGCAAATTGGTCGCGTACTTGGAAACTTTGTCGTATTTCGCGAACGTCGATAGAGAAGTTTTAGAAAGGTTTGTTCCTTCGTACGTATTGCACAACGCGCACTCGTATGTCGATCTCTCGTACTGATTGATTGATTTATTTAGTAGTAACCAAGCATAGTTGTAGTATATTAAAAAATCTAAATGTCAGCTGTACTACCTACTGTACTATGCATTCTTGACGGACGACACCACCGGAACGCACACGCCGTCTTTTCTTAAATCGTAAGATGCCTTTTCGTCGTCGTAAATCCAATTTCTCCTCTCTAAAGTTCCTAAATTTAAGTAATCTATCTCCTCGCATCTGAGAACGCAAACTAAAAAATCTTCCATCGGCGCGTCAAACGCTGCGCTCTGGTCTTCTCCGAACGATTTTAACTTTTCTATTTGTTTCTCTCTCAACTCTTCCGTATTTCGTTGCATCTCTCCCGCGTCCTGGGGTAATAAGAATTGACCTTTGCCGCCCGCGTTCATGTGATCCCAAAGACGGCGTCTTTCGTCTCCGTCGGAGACGAGATCCACACTCCCACTGAAGCGCCACTGGCAATTCGAATCTTCTACCCACCAACACACTTCCCCATCAGCCGTCGCTGACCCATCTTCGAGAGCTTTCGCAAACTTATTCGATTTCTTCGAACACTTCATCGATACGAGCACTTGCTCTTTCTCGCTCGTCTTCAAATCTTCAAACAACACGCTTCTCACTTTCGGTTTCCCTTGACTATTCACCGTGGCTAATTGAATGACGTACGATTGCGGAAATTCGCGTCGCATCTTTGCAATCGCCGCGTACGGAGAAGAAGTCGTCGTAGTAGCGTTCATTATTAGTATTTATTTCCTGTGGGCGTTCTTCTTCAGTTCCTCTCTCAAATGCGTCTTGAAATCGTCCGTTTCTTCGGTGTCGTCCCAATCGTTTTCCCACTGCGCCACGTCTTCTTTCTCCTCGTTTTCTCTCGTCCACTCTGTTTTCGTTCGCGTTGAAGTAAAGAGAGAGAGAGAGAGATCGTCAGTTTTTACGCGCAAAACAAAGATCAGAAAAGAAACGAGAGAGAAGAAGAGATCTCAAATCTTCACGCGTTACGATTTTAAATACGTTCTATATAGAATACCTTCTTCGTTGAACTCCTCGAACTCGTCGTCGCACTCTAAATCTACGAGCTCTTTTTGCTTCTTCTTATTTTGTTGTTCTTTCGCGAGGGTTTCGTTGCTTTTAGCGTTGGTCATGACTTTCTCTCTTTACTCCTTAAAGTGTAGTTGTGCGGTACTTTCTAGAAATGAAATAGAATATAGATTTGTTTAAAAGCAAGAACGCCGTGATAATATTTCTTCATCGTACATTTTCAGTTATTACAAAACATAGGTCATCGAAACCGCACACAAGAGCGATACGATCGATAAAAGTCGAGTTAAACGAGGAATTGCACCAGATGTGATTGCCTGAGCTTCCGGAGGAGGCGAAGGAGGCGGCGCGAGTTTCGTCAGCGACACCGGAGCGGTAACGGCGGTAACGGTCAAATCCGCTTGCGCACTGAGAGTAGTTACCATTTCGTTCAACTTCGTCGAATCTTCAGTGACGAGTTTTTCCTCCACGTCTGAAATATCGGCATAAGTGGTTGTTTCCACCGTAAATTCGATTTTTACTTTGTCCGTAGCCGCTTGAAGTTTACGACGACTTGCGTCGACGACGTCGATAACACTCTTCACCGTAATAGCATCGGCGCCAACGTTCAAATACGCCGCCATGCCTTTCTTAAACGCCGTCTTTTGCGCTTCACCAAACTCGGCCGCGCTGTATCCCGTTAGCTCCATCGTGGCATCGACTGCAGCTTGCGCTGGAGGTGGGCTCGGCGTTGGCGGTGGACTCGGCCAAGGCGCGTGAGTAAATGTAACCGAATGCTCGGAAAACGTGCAGTCAGCCATATCGGTGGTCTGGCACTCCGTGTACACGCAAATCTTCGCGGGCGCCGCGGAAGTATCGTACGTTTTACAGTCACCCTCTCCCGTTTCCGTCGCTCCCGAGCTTATACTCGTCGTCGACGTTCTACCCGACGTCACGTGCATTGCATACTCGAAACTGGGCGCCGTCGTCGTGTACCCGCAAAAGGTCACCTCCGTCGCATAATACGAAGAACAACACATTCGAGAGCCAAAGTCTCCCGCGGTATCGGCACCTTGCACGACGTAAGATTCTCCAGTCACGCTGCACGTCGTCACTGGAGGTGAAATTTCATCGATTTCAGGATATGCAGTCGCCAACAATTGTCTGCGAGTCGAGTACTCCAACGCGTGATGGCTGTTCGAGTATCTGTACGCGTGGTTAGAAGAAGCGGCTGATTGTTCGGCGAATTTCTTTCGCAGCGCGAGACCGCGTTGCACCGCTG
>Ga0115557_1000220_pt1 | contig 39861 bp, 31 predicted proteins | sample COGITO_mtgs_1104_FD_87280 | JGI IMG/M metagenome (GOLD analysis project Ga0115557, IMG submission 87280) | Pelagic marine microbial communities from North Sea - COGITO_mtgs_110421 | ecosystem: Environmental > Aquatic > Marine > Epipelagic | place: Germany:Helgoland, sampling site Kabeltonne...
ACCCTGCTCGAGCTGGTCACGCTTTTCCTCTAAAACGATAACCTCTTCTAAGCCCGCTGCGAATTCTCGATAGGTTTCTATGTCTGCAGGAAACGGCATGCCGACTTTTAAAATAGTAATGCCTAGATCCGCTGCCTGGTGCTCGTCGATGCCTAAGTCGATCAGCGCTTGGCGTACATCGCGCCAAGTCTTGCCCATGGTGACAATGCCGATCCGCGGCGTAGCGGATTCATGACTCACATAATTTATTTTGTTGGCACGTGCGAAAGCGACTGCGGCAGGCAGTCGATAGTTTCGAATTCTAGCCTCCTGCATGTAAACCGAGTCTTTCAGAAAAGCATTAACGCCCTCGGCAGGAAATTCGAACTCGGGTGTGACTATTTTGACGCGATTGATATCGGCATCTACCGAAGCGGATGTCTCGATGGTTTCAGGTAAGAGCTTATATCCTACCCATGCGCCACAAAAGCGTGAGAGCGCAATACCCTGTAAGCCCATGTCTAGAACTTCTTGGATGTCTGCGGGATAAAGTATTGGCATCAACAGGTCTTGAAACAGTAATTCCGACGAATAGTTGTTGATGGTGGACGTCATGTTAGGGTCGTCGCCCACACAAACAAGTACGCCACCGTGTTGCGATGCGCCGTGCCAATTCCCCTGGCGCACAGTATCCATAGATTGGTCCAGGCCCGGGCCTTTTCCATACCACATGGAAAACACCCCGTCATATTTGCTGTCATTATAATAGTTAGTTTGTTGCGAGCCCCATACAGCGGTCATGGCCAGACTTTCATTGGTGCCTGGCCAAAAGTGGATATGATGCGCTTTGAGCAAGTCTTGAACTCGCCAGAGCTCTTGGTCAATGGCGGTCATAGGAGAGCCACGATAGCCAGAAACGAAGCCTGCGGTGTTAAGTCCCGCCGATTCATCGCGTAGTCTTTGCACCATATAAAGTCTGATCATCGCTTGACTGCCACGCAGGTGAATTCGGCCCTCATGTTGCGTAAACCGATCTTTGAGTGTCACCTTATGCTTGGTCATTAATAGTCCCGTCCTGCAATATCATCAGTAGGACAGCACCATAGCAATCAGCTTGCGGCCAACGATTATCCAATGGGGCAAACGATGGTTCATGTGCACGACTATCTTTTTGATAGCAGGATTGCCGAGATCGACACAATCGCAGGTCTCAACACTGTTAACCTAGGTAAATCAGTAGATTGGGAGAATGGAAATGGGACCGCTGGCGGGAATTCGGGTGATAGAAATGGCCGGTATAGGGCCCGTGCCCTTATGCGGCATGATGATGGCCGATATGGGGGCAGAGGTATTCCTTGTTGAACGTAGAAGTGCGGCCAGCAGCGAGTCGACATTACATGTATCGAAGCGGGACACGATGAAGCGTGGCAAAAAAATAGTCGCGCTGGATATGAAAGATCCCGCTTGCATTCAAGTACTCCTCAGTATGGTAGAAAAAGCCGATGTGCTGATCGAGGGTTTCCGACCTGGGGTAATGGAAAGGCTTGGTTTGGGGCCCGCTATTTGCTTGGAAAAAAACCCCGCGCTGGTATTTGCTCGTCTGACTGGATGGGGTCAGGAGGGGCCACTTGCACAGGTACCGGGCCATGATCCCAACTATATAGCTTTGACTGGCGTGCTACACCATAGCGGTGATGCAGATATGCCACCCCAGGCGCCGCCGACACTGCTGGGCGACTGTGCGGGGGGTGCCGCTATGATGGCATGGGGCATTAGCAGCGCATTGATACCCGCGTTACGCGAGGGCAGGGGGCAGGTAATTGATGCGGCAATTGTCGACGGAATTGCCTATCTCGCTACCTTTGCTCGAAGTTTTTATCACGCCGAGCAATTGAGTGACGATCGGGGGGCTAGCTGGCTGGATGGCGCTGCGCCATGGAATCGAAGCTACGGCTGTCTGGGTGGTGGTTACATCACACTGTGTCCGGTAGAAGAGCGCTTTTACCTGGTGTTGTTAGCTAAGCTCAATCTGACTGAACATCCGCTGTTTATTAGTGCCAAGCAGTTCGATAACACTTGCTGGGCCTTACAGGTAGACCATCTGAAGACTTTGTTTGGCAGTGAATCACGGCAGTATTGGTGCGACCTACTGGAGGGCAGTGATGCCTGTTTTACACCGGTACTGTCATACGGTGAGGCCCATGAACACCCACACGGTAAAGCCCGCAACGCCTATGTTGAGGTGGATGGCCAGTGGCAGCCAGCGCCGGCGCCGCGTTTTAGTGTGACCGTTGCTGAGCCCGCTTGGGAAGAAACGCCGTCGCTGCATGCCGCCAACATCCTGACAGGCATGGGGGTACCGACTGAATTATTGCGCGCGGCGGGTGTTACAACATCCGAATAGGAGACACTGTTTACCTGCTATTCACTGCAACGTATTAATCCCACACGATTATTGGAAAGCATCAAGGCCTTTTGATTTATCAGAAGTTTCTAAGGTTCCCTGATTCACCAGATTATCGCCAATGACGGCCAATATCGATGTGGGAATACCCAGGGTCATATCGGTCCGCTGGCCCCTGCTACCAGAACTTCTTCGAATTGTACCGCCACCAGTAAGCGCAAGACTGCGCCCACTATCAAGTTGAACCTGAAATCAATCACGGGCTTGGATCTCCACGCTCCTGACTGTTTTTGCAATGACGGATGGGGGTCGGATTCGGATAATTGTCGCCCGATTCAGCGCGACTATTTACATCGTGAAAAAATTTAGTCTTATCATTAAGGGCATGAACTTAGCTGCAGACACCCCTGAAATGCACGAATTGACATGGTTGCGCGTGTTAGTACCTCTTACATTGGATATGTAAGGTTGAGTTAATGCAAATTTTAAACTTATGCCTGAGTTAGTGCTTAGCGTTTCATAGGCGTTAACCGCGCAAAAATAAAAATTCGGGTCTATTCGAGGAAGAAAAATGAAAGAGACTACTAAATTTCCTAAAAGTTTAATTGCCGCAGCTATAGTTTTTGCACTTCCCGGCACCGCTATGGCGCAGTTGGAAGAGGTCATCGTTACCGCAACAAAGCGCGTCGAGAGTGCACAGGATATCCCCGTGTCGATCGAAGTCTTCTCTGGTGAAACTTTGGATAGCATGGGAATAGGTGACTTAGGTGACTTGTCTACTATCGTGCCTAATTTCTCCATTGGCGACGGTGTGACCACTAACTTGATCACAATGCGTGGCATGGGATCGGGCGAAGACCGCAGTTTCGAACAGTCCGTCAGTATGTTTGTCGACGGTGTTTATATGCCGCGCAGCCGCCAGACGAGAACCCCTTTCTTTGATGCGGATCGTGTGGAAATCTTGCGAGGACCGCAGGCGGTCTTGTTTGGTCTTAACTCAACCGCGGGTGCTATCAGTATACACAGTGCTTCGAATCGTCCAGGCGATGCGTTTGAGGCGCGTGTAACGGGCGCCTATGAATCAGAATACGACGGCTCGATGGTCACTGCGATCATTGGTGGTTCTCCCTCGGATACCTTGGGTCTGCGCCTATCGCTGCAAAGCAGAGATACCGGCGATGGCTACATCGATAATCCTACACTGGGCGATCAAGGCAGCAGTGAATCTACCCTCGCAAGGGCGTCTGCGGTCTGGGAGCCATCCGATAAATTAAGCATTACGGCGAAATACAATTATGCAGATTATGACTTGGAGGGCCAAATGGCTGAGCCAGTCAATCGTTTTTCCGCCTTTGTCGAGCCTGGTGATGGCGTGCTCAACTGGGCGAACAGTGGCATTGGCGAAAATCTGCCGCAGTTAAAAGATATTTCGATAAGCAGTCTCGATAAGCCTGGCTCGAAGCAGCAAGTGAGTAACTTTTCATTAAACGTCGACTACGCGCTGGGCGAGCATACCTTAACTGGCGTGTTCGGTTACTCCGACTATGACTACACCCTAGCGACGGATCTAGATGGCGTCGCCGTTGCGGGTCTGGGTCTGCCGGGCTTAGCTTTGGACGCGATGAGTTATGAAGAATATCAACAGACTTCATTAGAATTACGGATCGCTTCGCCGACTGGAGGCGCGTTTGATTATGTTGCGGGCATTTATTATCAGGACTCTGAGCTAACGTCTGATCAGCCCAATCTTATTGTCGTACCACTTTCTGAGACGTTGACTTTGAAGGAGCGTGGCAACAATGTTTTTAATCAGGATGCTACGCTGTGGTCTGTCTTTGCTTCAGGCACCTGGCACGTCTCCGACAGTTTTCGTGTGATTGCCGGCGCGCGTTACTCTGACGATGACAAAGATTGGCAGCGTAACAGTAGATGCCAATTTTCGTTTGATCTTGGCGCTAACTGGTCAGACGGGAATCTTGGCGGCGGTGCCTGCACCATCACGAGTGATCAGGGAGGCAATGTCAGCGCAGATAACTTCATGCCTGAGCTGGTGCTGCAATATGACATGGGTGAAGACACCATGGTTTATGCCAAATTCAGCGACAGTGCCAAGTCTGGTGGTGCGGGTACAGGCAGCAGCATTCCTGACGGCCAGGTGGTTTATGATGACGAAACGGCCAGCGGCTTCGAGTTAGGGTTTAAAACCCGCTTCGCCGATGGTGCAGCTGAGTTTAATGCCGTTGCTTTTTATACCGAGTTTGATGACCTGCAGGTCAAGAGTAGTACGGTTAATGGCACTCGCGTAGTCACAAAGATTGGCAATGCTGGTGAGGCGACAACACAGGGCCTGGAGATTGATGGCCGTTGGATGCCAAGCGACTGGTTAACTTTAGGGGGTGCGATTGCTTGGTTAGACGCTGAGTATGACGAATTCCAAGGTATTTCGTGCAACAGCTCCGGTTCAACACCGGCTGCGGCGGACGGATTGGGCTGTGACGCAGCTGGGCAGCAATTGCCTTTCGCGCCTGATTTATCAGGCTCGGTGTTTGCGAATGTTGTCTTGCCGCTGGGTAGTAACCTCAACCTGATCGGCGGTATCACGGTGTCCTACAGCGATGACTACTTTAGCGACGGAACCCTTGAGCCAGATCTTATGCAGGATAGCTATACCAAGGTGGACGCAAATATTGGTATTGCAGCAGCAAACAACCAGTGGGATCTATCGGTAATTGGTAAGAACCTTTCGGATGAAAAGATCAACATGTCGGGTCAGCCGCTTGGCGCATATGATATTGCCTACCTCATGCCACCGACGTTGGTCATGGTGCAGGCAACTTGGCGCTTCGGTAGTTTTTAATTCTGCCGCTTAATTAATGGCGATACGTGAGCAGCGTGTCGCCATTTTTTTTATCTGATGTTACTGCGCTTGTTCCCACTTAGAGAATGCGTCAAACCCTCGAAGTGCCCTATTTGATATTTGAGTAGCTCAAAGAGGCCACTACGATGGTCAGGATAGTGTTTTTGTACATCGATTTTTAATGAGGTAGCTATGAATTTCTCGCTCAATCAAGAGCAACAAATGATCGTTGATTCCTTGGGAAAGTATGCGCTAAACGAGCTTAAGCCCGTTGCACAAGCGTATCGTGACCAACTGATTCCGAAGGAAAAAATGCTTGAAATACAGCAGCGTCTGGTCGACTTTGGTGTTGGCGCGGGTGTGGTTTCGGAGACGTTAGGCGGTATGGGCCTAGATGCAGTAACCATGGGGTTGTTGCAGTTCGAAGTGGCGAAGGTATCCCCCGACATAGCGATCACCAGCTTGATTCAGATGACAGTAGGCAAGCTTCTACCGCTGGTGCCAGAGCACCTGAAAGAGCACTACGTTACACCGGTTCTGGCGGGTACTAAGTTAGGGTGTATTGGTATGTCTGAGCCCGGAGCTGGCTCACAGGTGACAGCAGTGAACTGTCGCGCGAGGTTGGAGGGCGATGAATATGTCATCAATGGAGAGAAATTATGGATCTCTAGTGGTGGTTACTCAGATTTTATTTTCCTTTTGGCCCGGTTTAATGACGACCCAGTAGGCGGGTTGGGCCTGATTCTGGTAGATCGAAAGCACGGCTACCAAACCAACGATATTAAGAAAATGGGCCTAAATAGTCAGTCGACGGCACAGGTGTCATTTGAGGATGTACGGGTTCCAGCTTCCAATTTGATGGTTGAGCCGGGTAAAGCCATGAAGGCCTTGCTGACCATGCTTGCTAGCTCAAGACCGATTGTCGGTCTTATGGCGCTGGCGATTGCTGAGGCGGCGCTTGAAGCTTCTGTAACCTACGCAAAAGATCGCGTTCAATTTGGTAAGCCTATTGCAGGCCACCAGTTGATTTCAGCAAAACTCGGCGAAATGGCAACCAAGATACAGGCGGGCAAGCTGATGGCTTTTTGTGCCTTGAGCGCGATAGATAATAATGAGCGGTCGGATGTTTACAGCGCTATGTCAAAATGGTTTGGTGCTGAGATGGCGTGTGAAGTGGTGGCGGAAGCGATGCAGATTCATGGCGGCAATGGCGTTACCAGCGAGTTTCCAATCGAATATATGTATCGTTCGGTTCGCCTCTTCATGGTCACTGAAGGCACCAACGAAATTCAGAAGCTGGCTATCGGTCGTTCGCTGACCGGTATAGACGCGTTTTAGGAGCGGCGTAATGGACTTCGATCTATCACCGGAACAGCAGATGATGGCTGATACAGCGATACAGATATCTGCGCGGTTCGACCCGGAATATTGGCGGGATAAGGATGAGTCGGGTACGTACCCCTCTGAGTTCATTGCTGAAATTGGAAAGCAGGGGTTCTTCGGTCTGCCGGTACCTGAAGCGTATGGCGGAATGGGGCTTGGTCTTACTGAACTGTCTGTCGCCATGGAAGCGCTTTGTCGTGGTGGCGGTGGCGGCGGTCCAGCACTGGGTTACCTGTTTGGCTTGCTGGGTAACCTGTCGGTCTTGCATCACGGTAATGAAGAACAAAAACGCCGATATTTACCCGATATGGCAACGGGTAAAAAGATTTCTGCGTTCGCTTTATCCGAGCCTGAGGCAGGTACAAACTCACTCAATATAACGACCTTTGCCAGGCATGAAGGTGATGAGTTTGTTATTAACGGTGGCAAGTGGTTTATTACTAATATCGAAAATTCAGATGCATTATTGTTAGTTGCCCGCACTGAAAAGCCCCAGGAAGGAAAAAGCAAAGCCAGCGGGATATCGTTGTTCCTAATAGATCTGCCTCAGGCCGGTATCACTCATACCCCTATTCCCAAGCATGGATTCAATTATTACAAGTCTAATCAAGTCTTTATAGAGGACTTGCGCGTACATGAAAGCTGCTTGCTTGGCGATGAGGGTCGTGGATTTTATAATTTACTGGGAACGCTCAACCCCGAACGCGTGCTCATTGCTGCGGGGGCAGTGGGTACTGCGCGACTCGCGCTGTCGAGAGCCGTTATATATGCCGGTGAACGGAACGTGTTTGGTGTGCCGATAGGCATGCATCAAGCGGTTCAGCATCCGCTGGCGGCTGCATACGCAAAGGTCGAGTCTGCGTGGCTGATGGTGTTAAAAGCGGCCACCCTTAATGATATCGATAATACTGATAAAGCTGCGGGTGATTTTGCCAATATGGCTAAATTTGTGGCCGTGGAGTCCTGCATAGAGGCGTGTTATCACGCGATGCAAACTTATGGTGGAGCAGGTTATGCGCGCGAATACCATCAAGAGCGCTGGTGGCGCGAAGCACAGTTGTTCCGGCTGGCGCCACTTACCCAGCAGATAACATTGAATTATATCGGTGAGCATGTACTTGGCTTACCTAAATCCTATTAAGGACTAGCAAATGACTATTTCGCTTTCTCGATCCATGCAGGGCTACGGTTCTGATTTCATCAGAGATATGTTTATCGCCGCGCGCAATCCGGATCTGATCTCTTTTGCCGGTGGTGCGCCGGCCCCCGATGTTTATCCACTCGAGGCGTTTCGCGCTGCCTCTGATCGTGCATTCGAGGAGTGGGGACGCACAATGATGGCCTATGATGGCGCAGAAGGTGTACTTGCGCTTAGAGAACTCATTGCCAGTCAAAGAATGGCGTCTATGGGTGTCAATTGTACCGCAGAAGACATCCGAGTGATCAGCGGCTCACAGCAGGGCATTGATTTTCTTGCGCGAACCTATCTGGATGAGGGCGATACGATTATCGTCGAATCGCCAACCTATCTAGGCGCGTTGAATTCATTCAATATTTTCCGACCGAACTATGTCTCCGTTGCTATGGATGAAGGCGGCATGTGTATGGATGCGCTGGAAAAGGCGCTGATAGCCAACCCGCAGGCGAAGCTCATCTACACGGTGCCAGAGTTCCAGAACCCCACAGGGATTACCCTTGCAGGGGATCGGCGTCAGCGCATGGTGGATCTAGCTGAAGAACACGATGTCCTCATCATTGAGGACAGTCCTTACTATGAAGTTCGCTTTGAGGGAGAAAAGTATCCGCCGATAAAAGCTTTCGACACCTATGGGCGCGTTATTTATTTGGGGTCATTTTCTAAAACACTATGTCCTGGCGTGAGAATTGGCTGGGCCTGCGCGGATTACGAGATTTTGGATCGGTTTCGCATACTGAAAGAGGCCAGTGATTTTCAAGCGAGTACTGTGACGCAGTATCAGGTAGCAACCTACCTCAGAGACAATGATCTAGACGCACATATGGGAAATATTTGTAAAGTATATAAGGGCCGCAGAGATGCTGCGCTCAGTGCGATTCAGGAGTTTTTCCCCGCTAGCGTCAAAAACACTCGACCCGATGGTGGCTTTTTCATTTGGTTAACTGTCCCGGGTTTGAATGCCACCACAATGCTGCCAAGAGCGATGAATGAAATCGGTGTAGCTTACGTGCCCGGTGAATCTTTTTTTGCAGGCGCCGAGCATAGTTGTAATATTCGACTGAGCTATTCACAGATGAACGAAGCTAAAATACGCGAAGGAATATTGCGTTTGGCCAATCTGATAAAAAACTGACTTATTGGGTCTCAATCAGTGTCCAGTATGCCTCCGATGAGTTGTTATTTGTCACAGAGTGTCTCACTGAGAATTCCCAGATTGGCAGATAATATGGTGAGAATCAGGCACGAAGTCGTGAGCCAGATTTTTGGGTCACTATACCTGCCCGTATAGCGCCCACTGTGTCGGCAATACCCAGCAAGGTAGGCGCTACGCAGGCAAGTTCTTGATGCCAATAATGGCCGGCTAATGGTCCCAGCTCACTCTAGTAACCGCCATGCCTCATGCAGAATTAAACATAAAAACAGAAGCGCCGAAGAGTAAAAAGTCAGTGCGAATCCAACAGCACGAGATGCCGCTACCGCCGTGTAACCCCTAAAAAATAAAACACGACCCAAAGCAAAAATCACCGCACACAGCGGCACAGCTGATAGCATCGAAACCGGCATTAAAAAGCACCAGGCTAAATATACCGCCATGGCGAGCACCACCTGCTCTAGCGTATTTTTGGACCCTGAGCAGGGAACAGGCGGCAAGAAAGCCGGAACGCCGTTGTTATGATGGGTTTACACCTGCCATGGGGGCGGCGAATCGGGCGCTGCGGCGAATTTTTTGAGCGCTTTGCGCTGCACTGCGATATCGATATGCCCATCCCGCACCAGCGCCTCGATGGCCGCCAGTGCAATGCTGTTGCGGTCGACTTCAAAGAAGGCCCGCAGCGCTTCGCGCCGGTCGCTGCGGCCAAATCCGTCGGTGCCCAGTGCCACAAAGCGCCCTGAAACATAGGCTGCGATCATCTCCGGCAATGCTCGCACATAGTCGCTGACCGCAACGATGGGCAGGTTGCCTGGCAGCTGTTGCTGGACATGACTTAGGGCCGGGGTGGTGGTGGCGGTAAGGCGATTTTGACGCTCGATCGCCCGCGCATCACGGGTGAGTTGAGAGTAACTGGTGGCGCTAAAAATGTCGCTGGAAATGGCGAAGTCATTCGCCAGAATATCTGCTGCGGCAATCACTTCGTTGAGCAGCGTACCAGAGCCAATCAACCGAACGCGCACCTCGGCGTCTTGATCACCCCGCGCGCCGAGTTGATAAAGCCCATTGATGATATCCCGCTCTAAGTCCCCGACGCTTCCCCCACCATCGGCAACCGCTGGACGCTCGGGCATGCTCGGCTGAGGATAGTTTTCATTCATCAGCGTAATGTAATAAAACACGTCTTCCTCGCGCTCAATCATCTGCCGCATACCGTAGTCCATAATCACCGCCAACTCATAGGCGTAGGCGGGATCGTACGCCCGGCAATTGGGCACGGTCGCCGCCACTAACTGGCTGCTGCCGTCTTGGTGTTGCAAGCCCTCGCCCGAGAGCGTGGTGCGGCCCGCGGTCGCGCCGAATAAAAATCCGCGGGCGCGCTGATCGGCCGCCGCCCAGATCAAATCGCCGACGCGCTGAAAGCCAAACATGGAGTAGTAGATATAAAACGGCAGCATGGGCTGACCGTGAACCGAATACGCCGTGGCAGCCGCCGTCCAAGACGACATGGCACCGGCTTCGTTAATGCCTTCCTCGAGTAACTGACCGTTGCGTGACTCTTTGTAATACATCATTGAATGGGCATCTTCGGGTTTATAGAGCTGCCCCTGGGGCGCGTAAATGCCGATTTGCCGAAACAGCCCATCCATGCCAAAGGTGCGCGCTTCGTCGGCGACGATGGGCACAATGCGGGGTCCGAGATTGGTGTCTTTTAATAGCGCGCTCAGCATGCGTACCGCGGCCATAGTCGTCGACATGGCTTTGCCGTTCGCCGCGAGGGCAAACTTGGCGTAGTGATCAGGCTGCGGAATAGACAACCTGTTGTGGCTCGGCGGACGCGATGTGCGAGTGGGAAGATAGCCCCCAAGCGCCGCTCGCCGCTCGCGTAAATAGCGCATTTCAGGGCTGTCTTCCGGCGGCTTATAAAAATGTAAGTGCGCCAAATCGTCGTCGCTCAAGGGTAAATCAAAACGATCGCGAAAGGCCTTAAGGCCCTCGGCGTCGAGGGTTTTTGCCTGATGAGAGGCCATCCGGCTCTCGCCCGCACCGCCCATGCCAAATCCCTTTTTAGTTTTCGCCAAGATCACCGTTGGCTTGCCATTTTTTCCCTTCGATGCGGCGTAGGCGGCGTACAGTTTACGCATGTCGTGGCCGCCGCGTTTGAGGGCGTTGATCTCCGCGTCGGTCATGTGGCTCACCAACTCTCGGGTCACCGGATCGGAATCAAAGAATTTTGTGCGGTTGTAGTCGCCGTCCTTAGATCCCAAATCTTGATATTCGCCATCGACCGTCTCGGCAAAGCGGCGCAGCAGCACCATGTCGGTATCGCGCGCGAACAGCGCGTCCCACTCGGATCCCCAGAGCACTTTGATGACGTTCCAACCCGCGCCGATGAACAGGCTTTCCAACTCCTGAATGATCTGGCCATTACCGCGCACCGGTCCATCGAGGCGCTGGAGGTTGCAGTTGACGATAAACGTTAAGTTGTCGAGGCCCTCGCGCGCCGCCAGCGTCAAACCGCCCAGTGACTCCGGTTCATCCATTTCACCATCGCCAAACACACCCCAGACGTGGCGCTGCGCGGTATCGGCCAAACCACGCCCCTCTAGGTAACGCATGAACCGTGCCTGATAGATTGCGCTCATCGGGCCAAGCCCCATCGAACCGGTGGGGAATTGCCAAAAGTCGGGCATCAGCCAGGGGTGCGGGTAGGAACACAGGCCATCGCCACCGAGCTCGCGGCGGTAGTTGCCAATGGTGTCCTCGCTGAGTCGACCCTCAAGAAACGCCCGCGCGTACACGCCGGGTGCCGAGTGCGGCTGAAAATACACCAGATCTCCGAAGCCCTGCTCGCTGTCGGCACGAAAAAAATGGTTGAAGCCGACTTCAAAAATTTCTGCTGCTGACGCATAGCTGGCGATGTGCCCACCTAGACCTCCGTAGGCTTGATTGGCGCGCATTACCATGACCAACGCATTCCAGCGAATGATCGCGGTCACTCGCTGCTCCATCTCAAGATCGCCGGGAAAGGCGCCCTGCTGGTCTATAGCAATCGAATTTCGATAGGCTGAATAGGGCTGCTCTAGTGAGGTAATACCACGGTTTTGCGCGGCGCGATCGAGACTCCGTAAAATGTGTTGGGCCCGCTCCACGCCGCTATTGGCGATCACTGCGGTGAGCGAATCGAGCCAGTCCCGGGTCTCTGCTGGGTCGTCGTCGACGCCGGTTACATCGGTTGTTGTAGACATACTCATGTCACCTAAATCACCGTCTAAAGAATGCCTATAGTAATCACGACAGCGCAGCAGGTGTTGCTATTTACATACCTTTGTGGGATATTTTTAAGCATTAAAGTACATTTAAAACAAATGTTGCAGCATATTATGCCGAAAATAGACCTAGATGCCATAGACCTAAAAATTATTCACATACTTCAGGAGTCGGCCAAGATATCCAATGCCGAACTCGCTCAACGGATTGACCTGACGCCCTCACCCTGTCTCAGCCGGGTGCGCGCGCTCGAGGCGGCGGGTGTGATAAAGCGCTATGTGGCGCTGGTCGAACCGATTTCTGTCGGCCTTCCCATTAGCGTTTTTATTCACGTTGCGCTAGAGCGCCAGATTGACCGATCGCTGGAACACTTTGAGTCGGCGATGCAGGATCAACCGGAAGTGATGGAATGTTATCTGATGACCGGCGACAGCGATTATTTGATCCGTGTGTTGGTGCCAGATATATCGACGCTGGAGCACTTTATCGTCGACAAATTAGCGAAGATCGCCGGGGTGTCGAACATAAAGTCGAGCTTTGCGCTCAAGCAGGTCAAGTATAAAACGGCGCTGCCGATGGCGTCACAGCTGCGAGGGGCCACCGCTTAAGCGTCCGACTTTGCAAAGCTGCAAAGCTGCAAGGGTGTAAGGGTGTAAGGGTGTAAGGGTGTAAGGGTGTAAGGGTGTAAGGGTGTAAGGGTGCAAGGGTACAAGGGTGCGCCGAACCCGCAACAGCCGCCTCGGTCGATCCGCCGACCGCTGCCCTGTCAAGGCCGGGTGGCCCGTGGTAAGACGCAGCTAGCCACTTTAAAACCATCAGGCGTGGTGATAGATTGATGTCGCGCATCACTCTACTGTAAAATGACGGCGTTGCCGCCAGAAACGAAGAGCTGACGAAAACAGTGAATACCAGCAGATCATTAACCGTTATCGACAAGTCTCGAAAGCGCCTTGGGCGATGGCTATTGGTGACTGCAATGATTTCAACGCTGTCACTTCAGGTGATCGCTGCAGACCATTGGCATGGTATTGAAGACACGCAGCATTGTGAGATCTGTCTCCATGCGTCCGATGCCCCACTGTATGAATCCCCGGTCAGCTTTGCCGTATTAGGTCGCCAGCAGATCCAACGACTGGGCAGCATTCCGGCTTATACCGCTGACACCAAGCCGGGTGCTGGTAACCGAGATCCCCCTAAACTCTCTTGAGATCGCATAAATCGAGGTCATCCCTATGGCCTTCCAATGCTAGTCTTGTCGGAGAGAACCATGACAGCCTGTAAATATTTTGTGGCATGTAGCGTTGCCATTGCCACCTGTGGTGCCTTTGCCATAGACGAACCGCCACCCTTAGAGCATGTCCTGGTGACCCTGCCCATCCATCAGACCGCTACAGAAACTAGTCTGCCTGTCACGGTGCTTACCGGCGAGGAGCTTGCCCGAGAGGCGTCTGCGACGCTTGGTCAGACCTTGGAAAGATTGCCCGGCGTCCACAACGCGAGCTTTGGCCCGGGTGTGGGTCAGCCGGTTATAAGAGGACTTTCTGGACCCCGTGTGACAACGCTGCAGAACGGTACCCGTAGCACTGACGCCTCGTCCTTAAGTGCAGATCACGTTGTCGCAGTAGAAGCTTTGCTGGCTGACAGCATTGAAGTATTGCGTGGTCCAGCAACACTCCTGTATGGCGGAGGTGCAATTGGTGGAGTGGTCAACGTGCTCGATAACCGAATTCCCACCACCTTTCCGGATGACACGCGCTGGGGGCTTGATTACCGTTACCGCGGTGCGACCGACGGCAACATGGGCACGTTTCGTGTTGATACAGCCCTCGGACCCTTTGCTGTGCATGCGGATGCGTTGTTTAGGGACACCCAAGATCTTGAGGTACCCACCGGCGCCGGCACTGATGGCAGCCACCGGTTACCCAATACCGATACCCGGGCAACGGCAGGGACTGTCGGTGCGGCATTTCACTTCAATAGTGGCTTCTTTGGGATCGCCGTAAATCGGCAGAACAATGAGTACGGGCTTCCTCAGGGCGGTCATGGACACCAGGGCCAAGATCACGACGATCACGCGGGGGAAGGGGAAGAGCAGGCGGCAGAGGAAGCGGCAGAGGCAGAGGAAGATATCCGCCTTGATATGGACCAAACCCGCTACGATATTCGACTGCAGCTCGATGAACCCATGGCAGGATTTGCTAGGTTTTCTGGCGTCGTCTCTCTGACGGACTACGAGCACACCGAGTTTGAAGGCGTGGAGGTGGGCACTGTCTACAGCAGCGACTCGGTTGAAGGTCGATTAGAGGGGGTTCACAGCCCTTTGGGTGATTTGCACGGCGTACTAGGGCTTCAAGTGAGTGAAACCGAATTTAGCGCGGTAGGAGAAGAAGCCTTTGTTTCGCCCACCGAGTCGTCGCGCCTAGGTTTGTTCTTGGTAGAAGATTGGCACCGCGGCTCATGGCAGCTCGAGGGAGGTTTGCGCTTTGACCGTGATGAGCTTACACCTCAGGGAAGTACGGCACCTGCGCGGGAGTTTAATACCTTTTCAGCGTCTTTCGGTGCACTCTACGAGTTCACCAAGACTTGGCACGTGTCGGCAACACTGACGCGATCTGAGCGGGCCCCCAGCGTTGAGGAGCTGTACTCTAATGACGGGAACTCTGGTCCGTCGACGTGGGTGACGCACGCGGCGACTGCTGCCATTGAGGTGGGCGATGTCACTCTTGAACCTGAGGAGAGCGTCAATGTTGATATTGGCCTGTTGCTACACGGTGAAACTCAATCGCTGCGGATTGGCGCGTACTACAATGACTTTGACAACTTCATAAATCTGGCTAGTACGGGTGTGGAAGTCGGAGAAACCCCCGTACGCCGTTACGAGCAGGGCTCTGCAGAGTTTATGGGCTTGGAGCTCGATGCGCATTGGCAGGTGTTGGAGACTCACTCGGGGCTCCTCAGCCTCGAAGTCGAGATGGATATAACGCGGGGTGAGCTGGCTGATGGCAGTGATGTACCGCGTATGCCGCCCCTATCCGGCGCCCTAGGAGTAGTCTGGGAGCAAGCCTCAGCGAGATACTTCACCCGCCTCACTGGCGCTGACAAACAAGACCGACCGGGTAATAACGAGGAGGGCACCGACAGCTGGGTGCGTTGGGATATTGGAGGTCAGTGGCACTTCGATGTTAGTGACGCCCTAATTACCTTGTCGGCGGCGGTGCGGAATATTCGTGATGAAGAAATCCGCCTGAGCACCTCTGTACTGAGAGAGTCTGCACCCGAACCCGGACGTTCTTTTAACGTGGGTGTCCGAGTGGAGTGGTGAGGCCGGCTTATTTCCATGGATCTGCCCTGCACACCAGCTGAGCCGACAATAACCATCAATGAACTGACAGTCGCTACTGATCGCTACGCTTTGCTGTTTCGACGGGCAAGCAATGACCAGTAAAACACTGTAAATTCAGTCCTATGCTGGGTTATATCGATACCGGCATCATCTTTGCCTACCTGGTCTTGATGATCGCCATAGGAATTTATGCCAGTCGTCAACAGAATAGCGTTGAGGACTACTTTGTCGCCGGCGGAAGGCTGGGCAGTTTTTCGATCGCCTGTCTGTGGCTGGCGTCATGGGTGGGCGGCGCTGCGATCGTCGGAGGAACAACCAAGGTCTTCGAGTTCGGGATTTCCGGCGGCTGGTATACCCTCAGCATGATGATTGGCTGCCTGTTATTTGGCACTTTTTTTGCGGCCCGTGTGAAACAGAAAGGTGATGAACATCAACTGCTGACCTATCCCGATTTCATCGAAACACGCTACGACAGTCGCACCCGGATAGTCGCAACTGTGACAACGATTATTGCTTATATTGCCTATTCGGCGGGCCAGCTGGCCGCAGCCGGCGCGGTTCTCAGCACACTCCTTGATTGGGATTATTCTTCGTCGCTTCTGCTCGCCAGCTCGATTATTGTCGTTTATACCGCCACCGGCGGCCTTCTCGCGGTGACGTATACGGACTGGGTGCAAATGACCCTGTTATTTGTTGGCGTCGTAGTGGTCGGCATACCCGTGGCAATTGCTAACGGTGGAACCTGGGAAGCGTTTACCACCCACTTGCCCCAGGGACACTTTGATCCGATGGGATGGGGCCTGCCAACCATGCTTGCACTGGGTGTTTCTATCCCGCTGAGTTTCTTCGTCGCAATGGACGGCTATACGAGAATGTTCGCGGCAAGAGACGGGGTCGTCGCGAAACGCGGTACGCTGTTGGCCGCATTATTTCTGCTACCGCTGGTCATAGGGTCGACGTGGCTGGGAATGACCGCCGGCCTCCTTTATCCCGACGTTGATAGTGGTGGGGATATTCTGTCCCGGCTGATCATTGAACTCTTCCCGGTGGGCTTAAAAGGACTCCTGTTGATCGGTCTTCTCGCCGCGCTCATGTCGACCGCTGACATTTGTATTCTTACTGCGGCAGCAAACGGCAGTCGCGATATTTACCAGCGGTACATGAACCCGCAGGTCGCGCCTAGGCAGTTATTCAGAATCAGCATGTATCTTGCTGGGTTTGTCGGCGTGGCCTCCGGACTGATGGCGTGGCAAATGCAGGACGTCGTAGACATATTACTGCTGGCATTTACGATCAATGGAGCGGCGCTGTTTGTACCCACGATCGCCATGGTCACCCTGAAGACGGTCAATGCCGCCGCGGCGTTCTGGAGTATTAGCCTCGCGCTGGTGACTGTGATCGTCTGGTACCTTGCATCGGTCGCCCAGCTTGCACCGGTGTTTCAATATGATCCGCTTTGGCCTGGTCTCGTTGTCTCCATCGTCATATTTTTCGGTATTAGCCTAGGCATTGGCCGATCATCATCAGGCAGTAACAGACTGAGCCATTAACCGGGGTGCGGTATCGCTTCTTAGTCTAGCGGATCAGATCACTGTCCTTGAATTTTACTAATCATTGCGACAGGTTCGTCTTTGCTGACCGGCGGCGTGCTAATGACGTAGTTGACCATGCCAGAAAAGGGCGCGCGTATTTTGGTGATTTCGTCGCCGAAGAAATCCACCAATACCCCGAGCAGCGCGCCTTTTGTGACCGTATAGCCGTCTTTGGTGGCGGGCTTAAACATGCCCGACGCCGGACTTTTCACCACCTGATAGTCGGTGAGCCAGGTGATACCTGGGTTCGGCACTTCGTCACCGGATACCATGCGTAAGTGGCGCAGAACGTTCCATACGCCGGACTTCGCTAGCGCCGACCAGTGCGGGTCGTTGGAGCCGGATTGCCCGGTCTCCGTCGTGATGGCAGGTATTCCTCTCACCAGCGCGGTTTGGTCGGTGAAAAGCGACGCGCCGGAGGCATGCTGTGGACCCGTGTCAATCACGATGTGATCGAGCCCAAAGGCAACCGCCAGACCTTTAATTTTCTGGTCAAACGCTGCGTCACCAGTGACGGGCATATAGACGTATGGTCGTAACGCTTCATTACCGTCACCACTGTGCAGGTCAATGAGATAGTCAGCCTGATCAATGACCTCGGTGGTGATTAGGTGCGCGATGCGCTGGCTAAGCGTTCCCTCGGGATCTCCGGGGAACATACGATTGAGGTTTTTTCCATCCACAGGGCTGTAATAAATCGTGCGGCCAAGAAATGAGGGCAGGTTTGCCACATGCACCAAAATGACGGTTCCGCGCAGCAGGGTCGGATCAATTTCTGATTTTATCGACTGCAGCGCTGTAATCGGAGGGTATTCGTAGCCGTGTACGCCCGCGAGCAGGGCGAGCACGGGACCGTCAGTGGCCCCATGAATCACGGTGATAGGAATTTGGCTGCCAGCATCACTACCCGTTGGCACGTCTATGAAACCCGACACCAGAGTTCCCTCAGAGGCCTTGACTCCACCCACTGAGAACGGTTCAGCGCCGGCGGAAAAAGCCGCTGTGCTGAGTAGTAAAAAAGCGAAAATGGCTCTTATTTTTTGCATAAGGTGTCTACCCATGTTGATGTCTCTGGCAGCCATACCGCTCCGAATCTACTCAGGCTCGACAATAAACACCTGTGTCATCTTCACGTCTAAGGCTGTCGATATGGCGGTGTTGTCACCGGATTCGGGATCGGGATAGGCGTCTGCAAATAGCCTGAGCGCTTTATACAGCGATATACCAGAAATCTGGCCGTTGCTGAGATGATGTGTGGAATCGTTGCGAATCAGCTGGTAGTACCAGGTGTCTACATCAGCAAAGCCTGCCAGGAGACCATGGGCACTCGTTGTGGATAGATCAAGCTGAAAGCGCGCATCACGAATGAGTTGAATGGAGGGCACCCCTAGGTTTTGCCACGGGATTATAAGGTCTTCAATGGGTTCAGTGGTCAGCACCGAGTCCACAATACGGCCCTGCATCTGACGCACAAGGCTTTGACCCCAGCGCCGGTCAATTCGCTGAGTGCCGCCAGCCACCGCCGTGGAACCCGTGGCATCAGTTAACAAGCGGTCTGATCCGCGATAAAGGTTTACGGTCACGCGAGTATCGTTTTCTAGGTCATCAATCCCGGTGATTTCTATCATCAAGCGATTGTAGATTGAGTCAAATATCGCCTTGTCCTGAAAAATATATTCAACGCCATCGGGACCACGAAAGCCAATAATGCACCCCACCGCCCGATAGATTTGGTTGTCGATACCAGCGGTGCCCTCAGGGTGGGTAAAGTCCTCATCACTCACCTTGCCATCAAGGTTTAAGCCCCAAGAAAGATCACCTTCTACTGAGTGGAACGCAAAGCCGTCGGGTTCGGTATTGGGATGCCAGGTTTGAACTTCTTGCCAAAGCTGGGTCTGTTCGACCGTTAATGATTCATGATGGGGAAACAGCGCCGTGAATTGTTCTCGTGGCCCGTCATTAAACCCGTCGGGACACTCCTCGGCCCCTGGCGTTTGGTAAATCGACCAAAATAGGTCGGTGAACACATAGCCGATGGTGCCATTGGTCAGTGCCATCGCCTCTTCGGACTTCACAGGTCCGGCGACAGTCAATAGCATCGCCAAGCAAAGCGCTACAACGCCACGGGGTTTGATGGGGAAATAGTTGCTGCTGCTCATCTGAGAATGCCGCTCATAAAATCATTGCGTAGCCAAAAGGCTCTCAAGCCGTTGCGTTGTCCGCGCCACTCACCTATACCGCCACCATGAACATCCCCGGGAACTTTATCAATGCCATAGGTATACACAGGTCGATCGCGATAGGCCCAAACGCGAAGGTACTCAGTGCTGACTAGATCCTGCTCCCGAACCGGTCGGCCGGTGGTTGGATCGATATTGAGGACCGTCCATGTACGATTGATGCTGTGTTCATCTGGCGAGGCCAGAACATAGGGCCAGTGCTGCAGACAGCGGTCAGGATCGCCACCACCGCACATAGCTAACCGATAGACTTGGGTATCCAAAGGATGGTCGCAGGCGAGTTGATCTTCAGAATCGTCCGCACAAAAATAGAGGTAGATAGTGTGCCCCTGCGCATTGGCCAACACCTCTCCGACGATGGTCGCTTGGCGTGTAAAGCTGGGTGGATAAGCTGGAGCGGGCTGAGTGAATACGTTGTGCCAGCCTTGTTCATCACTGCCTAGCTGCGACCAAGATCTGGATTCCGGTAAATAGCGATAGAGAGGCTTGCCGCGAAACACCCATTGACGAACTCCGGGCGATCGCTCAAGGATTGACCAGTCGCCCTGTGACCGAGCTAAGGCGGGTGCAAAAATAGGTTGCCACTTGTGCAGGCAGTGTTGTTCACATGCCGTGGAAGATGCGGTGTCTTGATCAAAACTGTAGAGAGCTTCGTTTTTGTCGGTCGTTAGCATGCGGCCAATAGTCGTAGCCTGAATGGCAAAACCTGGCGGAATGTTCTGAGGCGGTGCCAGCGGAATCCGGTAAGCCGGGTCATCCCTGCCAAAACCGCTGCCAAAGCGGCGCTTTCTTCCGCCTATGGAATCGCCTGGTTCAACATCTCTTATGGAGGTGTAGAGCGCTTGCTCATCATAGGACCATTGGTGTCTGCCATCAGCTCGCTCAATCAGCGTCCACTCGCCGACTTCTTCAGCCTGTTCATCAGCAAACTCAGGCGGCCACAAGTCGGTACAGCTAGGCCGGGTATCGAGCTCTGGTAACAGGATGCCGGGCGGGTAGGGACTCATTAACCCTGCAGTGACCCTAACGACCTCGTCACCGCACTGCGGACTGCCTTGAGGTTCGCCGCTATAACCATTGCGATGTTCTTTCTGTGGCCATTGGTAGAGGGTTTTACCCTCCGAGTTTACGAAAACCGGCCCGTCGAGTTCGTTTATGACGACCGAGAACCCTTCCGGCATAGGTACGTCGCGATACCCTTCATGCACGCTATAATCTGCGCTGCCCGTTGGGGCAGCTAGCAGCGACGGACTGAGCAGCCAATAGACCAGCGTGAAAGCTGCTGCATTGCGGCAACCGGCGTTAAATAAGAATTTCACCAATATCACTCGATGTGGTGTTGCTCTTGGTACCCCAAGATTCGAGCTCTACGCCCATGAGTTTTTGTGCGGTATAGCCTAGGCGGCAACCCGGAGAACCGCCGCCATCGATGTGCAATCCGGTTTTGACCCTTCCGCCGGCGCTGCCAGCGCTAAACATGGGAATGCCGTCTATGCCATGAACTTTGGCAAAGGATTGGTCCGTATTGGCGTATATCAGGGCGTTGTCCAACAGCGTGCCATCGCCCTCTTTACAGTTCGCCAAGGCGCCTACGTAGTAGGCCCACTCTTCCATAGCGCGACGGGTATACCAAGAGGTATTGGGTTGATAGCCCAGCGCATCGTCGACGGCTTCCTCGTGGGTAGCCGTATGGTGGGGTTTGTCATAACCGGGTCTGGTCGTTGCTGAAAATGCAGACGCGTAGAACATGTTAAATACCCGGGTTTGATCGCAAGCAACTGCCATCAGCATTAAATCTGTGAGCATGCGATGACGCTTAGAGACTAAATCGGCATCCAGTCCGGCGGGTAAGTCCGAGGGAGCAGCCGCAACCACACAGGCTTCTCGTGGGTCCGGTTTGGTTAGCTGCAGGTCAAACCGATTTTCAAGATCACGCAGGCCGGTGAAATATTGATCCAATCGTTGGCGATCTTCGGCACCCAGCGATTTTTCCAATTTACGCGCATCTTCGCGCACCGCAGAAAGCGCACTTTTTCGCACTAAAACACTGGGGTCAGGCGCGAACGTTTTGGCATTTGGGTGTTGAAAGTCGTCGCCAAATAAGCGGTTATAAAAACGCAGGGGTGACCATTCTGGCTGGTTTACTGAATTGCCGCCTTCGTAGCTAAAGCTATCCCGCACGTCACCCGTGGCGGTTGCGCTAAGGCTTTTGAAGCGGGTCGCGTTACCTATTTGGCGCGCAATGGACACATCGATGGTCTCGCCCGGCCTGTTTTCTGAGGTATAGGGTGCGGTGCCCGATCGCAGCACTACCCAGCCGGAATGGTGGCAGAGGTTGGGCGCGTCGTCCCGAAATACGTGGAAATTGGTATAGAGGTTTATATGCTCCTGCACCGGCGCTAAAGCGGCAATCTCTTCAGGCAAATCAAAATTGGCGCCGGTATTCTTAGGCACAAATATCGATTCACTCATCCCTAGACCCCATGACCAGGTGCCAAATCGCTGTGGAATGGGCAGTCCATTGGCCATGGCACTACCGTTGTCGCTCAGGAATAGGTTCAGTAACGGCAGCCCAACAGAAACCATCCCCCCGTTGAGGGTGCCGCGTAAAAACCGTCGTCGATTAAATGTTCTCATAACTGACTCTCGAGGCTTCCAAAGCGCTGCAGCGTTGACAGCGAAAGCTGTTCTTCCGAAATCCGTGCCGGCGCATCATCCATGCGCCAGTCACCTCTATTTAGCGAATCTGTATCTTCGTCAGATGACGCTGATCTCACGGTCGAAAAAGCCGAGCTCAGGGTTAACGCCTTGAGCGTAGCGGGCAATCGATACTGATTGGCGACAAAACGATCTTCCAACCAAGCCAACGTGGCTTGGTCATCTTTTAATGATAGAGGGCCACCTGTGCTGTAGGCATATAGCCGGCCTACCAAACAGGCTGAAAGCTTGGGATGATTACGCAAGGCCACGGCCAGTCCCTCAATCGACTGATAAGTAACGCCGTCCAGCTCACCACTAATGTCCAATTCGACGCCATTTTCGGCCTCCCGAAACAGGCCCGCACCGTCAAAGTTCTCAAGCGCCAACCCTATGGGATCGGTGATCAGATGGCAGCCAGCGCAGGATGGGTTGCTGTTATGCGCCGCCAAACGGTCTCGCGCCGTTAATGCATGTTCGTCTTCTTCCAGGCTAGAAAAGTCGACGTTGGGTGGCGGCGACGGAACCACCTGGCACAAGAATTCTTCACGCAACGCTTGTCCGCGCAGGGTGGGTGAGCTTCTCACCGAATGGGAGTTAGCGGCTAAAAAACTGAGGTGAGTCAGCAATCCAATCCTTGGGCTATCTTCCGGAAATTCGTGCGCTACCCAACCCTTAGCACTCGGCGTGCCGTAGGCTACCGCGAGCGAGGGGGACATAAACGTCTTACGGGTGGTGAACAAGTCCCGGTAATCGGCTTGCTGAACCAGTAAGTGGTCGACAATGGTTCGAAGCGTTTGCTCCCGGGCATTTTCCAACGTAGTCGCCGTAATCATAGGATAAACCGCTGGATCTTTGGCGAGACTGTTAAAATTATCGAACCCTAGCATATCGTCAAAAAAGGCCCGCATGCCGGCCTCAATCCGACTGCTAGCCAGCAAGCGATCTACTGCCTTTGCCAAGCCCTGGGGACTTTGCAGCGCATGGGTCTGGGCGGCCAGCAATAGCGCATCGTCCGGTGGACCATTCCACAGGAAAAAACTCAGGCGGGATGCCAATGAATAGCTATCAAGACGCTGGATGCCCGGCTTATCCGGGTGCGGCTCTGCGCGATCGACCACAAAAATAAATGCCGGACTTATCAGCATGGCTTCCAATGACAGCGCAAGACCTTCGTAAAAGTCCCCCGTTTGCTGGGTCGCGTAGTCGGCAATGGCGACCAATTCTGCCAATTGTATATCCGTGAGTGGCCGCCGATAGACTAATCGCCCTGTGTCTTTTAAGAACTGCTCTGCGCAGGAGGGGTCCGATGCGGTTGAACGCTGTGGGCGGCAGGGGATCAAATAGTCTCGATGGAATTCGTCCACCACTTTTTCGGCCACGCTAGCCGCCGATTGCTGAATTTGAGAGATCTGGTCCGAGGTCACGCCAGCGAAGGCCGCGCCAGAAGAGAGTAGACCGCCGACGCGCTGCATGGGGGGCATGGGCGTCAGTAAGCTGTTGCCAATATCTTCGCCGAAAATCTGGCTTATGCTGTTGGTATATTGCTCGCTAGTTAATAAGCGGGTACGAGCCACGGAATCCGCCTCTAGCAGGTCCAGGGGCTGGTTAGCTTCTCGCGCACATCCGACCAGCAACAGCAAAGCCACGCCGACCGAGCAATGCTTTGCTAACTGAGATTTGTTGACTGTCTGCCTGCCCACGCGGTTACCCTTTTATTTACGTGCTGACTCTACGCCTGATACTACTGAAATAACAGTTTACCCAATAATGTTAGTCGCTGAGTTAGCGCTGCTGCGCTACCTGCGCAAGACTCACTTGACCCGCGTCATTGCTCCAAGAGTTGCGGATAAAACTGGCCACTGCCGCGACTTCCTCGTTAGTTAACAGGTATTGATAAGGCTTCATGGGCTCCAGCCAGCGCGACTCTCCGCTAGGGTCAGGCAATTGTGGGCCATAGAGAATAGCGTTGATCATTGACGCAGGATTGTCTGACTGGACGACTAGGCTCGCAGAATTCAATGCCGGCCCCATGTCTGTATCACCCTCGCCACTCGGCAAGTGACAGGTGCCACAATGCAGATTATAAATGGTTTGACCTTGCCCCATGAGCTCAGCGCTGGGAGGCGTACTCGGCGCCTTATCCACTGAGGGAAGCGCCTTTAAGTAGGTTGCCATGGCCCGAATGTCTGCCTCTTTTAAATAGCGCGTGCTATTCAAAATGACGTCATTCATGGGACCAAAAGTTTGCAGAAAACGATTCTCGCCGGTCAACAGATATTGGCTGAGGTCGTCGTGCTCCCAGAGATCCAAGCCGTGACCGGCGGAGGTTAAACTGGGTGCGGACCAGTGGCGATATTCCCCGCCGGGTATACGATCTAAGTACTCACCGCCACCCATATGTTGAGATTGGCTTTTTGCGCCCAATCGATTGCGAGGCGTGTGGCAGGCACTGCAATGGGCAAGACCTTCGACCAAGTAGGCACCTCGATTCCACTCGGCTGACCGTTCGGCAACAGGTTCATAGACCTCTGGCTTAAAATAGAGAAACTTCCAAAAGGCCATGAGAGAGCGCAGGTTGTAAGGAAAGCCCAGCGAATTGTCCGGTGGCGTTTGCTTCACGGCCGGCACGCGCTGCATATAGGCGAACATAGCGAGGATGTCTTGGTCTGTCACTAAAGCAAGGGACGTATAGGGGAAAGCGGGATAGAGATGTTCGCCATTGGGGCGCACCCCGTAGCGCAGGGCGTTGAGAAACTCTCGATCAGTCCAACCACCAATACCCGTTTCTGGGTCCGGCGTAATATTTGTGGAGTAAATGGTGCCAAATTCTGTCTTAAAGGCTACCCCGCCGGCCATAAACTCTCCGCTGACGCTGGTATGACAGCTGGCGCAGTTACCTGCGGTGACCAGATAGCGCCCACGCTCAAACAATTCATTCTCAGTGAACCCTGAAGCCTGTAGGGGAATGCCCGCGTTTAAAGTCGGACTACGCAAGACAATGACTAACGCAGAAACGGCCAGCAAGGCAAAGCCGGTCAGGCCAAGCACAACAAAAGAGCGACGATGCAACACGAACGGCTATCCAAGTAGGGACTACTAGACTAATTAGGCGGCATTGCACCATAGCTGTCAATGGCATTTACCCCATGCCGATACTCGGCACAGGTCATGGTGTAAGGGTCAATCCCGCGCTCAAGAGGCGTCGGCGACGGGCGCTGTAAACCACTGAGTCAGCAGGACTCGACAGACATCGCAAAACAAGTATGCTGAGAAATCGCTGGTGGTCATCCGGGAGTTTCTTTTGCCAACGCACGCACTCAATTTAGCACTATCGCTCACAACGAGCCTTGTTATCTCTGCGGGGGTATGGGCTGCCGAAGCGCCAGAGGACGGTGGGCAAGCTGATCCATCGCGAGCCCCCAAGGTCGCGGCCATGCTGCGCGCCGAGAGACCGATAGCGGCCGGGCAGTCTTATTGGTTAGAGGAGCTCACTTGGATGGAGGTGCGCGACCTCATCAGGTCTGGTACCCGTACCGTGATCATCCCCACAGGTGGCATAGAGGAAAACGGTCCTTATTTGGCTACCGGTAAACACAATCTTATTCTTGAAGGGCTCTGTCCGGCTATTGCCGAAAATCTGGCAAATGCACTCTGCGCGCCCATTGTCAAATTTGTCCCGGAAGGGGACATCTATCCGCCCACAGGTTCAATGCTATTTCCAGGCACCATTAGCTTGAGCGAAGCGACTTACGAAGCGCTACTGATTGATATCGGCAGCAGCCTGAAGCAATCGGGTTTCACCGAGGTTGTTTTTATTGGTGACAGCGGTGGCAATCAGGTGGGCATGAATAAGGCCGCGGCGATGCTGAACCAACAATGGGCTGGCTCCGGTACCCAATTCCATTTTGTGGGCGAATTTTATGATCCGGGCTGGGTAGCCACCGAAGACTATACCCGGCAGGTATTGGGAGTGGACGAGACCGGAAACGACGGCTACCACGACGATATTTGGGTGACAGCAATGATGATGGTGTCCGATCCCAACCACGTTCGTTATTCAGAACGAGTGGCCGCTGGCCTTGATTCGATTAATGGGGTGAAGATCAGTCCATTAGCCGAAACCATTCAGTTGGGTCGAGATATGATTGCGTTCAGGGCGAGCTATACCGCCGATGCTATTCGCGAGGCTATAGCAGACAATGAATGATGCTGACGACAAACCGGTGGCCATTAATGCGCGTAGCGTTGCCAAATTTGCCATTCCATCGATCCTAAGCCTGCTGCTGTTTCTGATACCCGTCACTATCGACGGCGAGAGCACTCTACTTATTTCGGTGGCCGCAGCGTTGCTGAAAACCCACCTTGCGCCCATCTTGCCGGCACTGATTCTGTTTATTACCTTGAGCTCGGCAACCTTGAGCATTTATTGTGCCTTTCAACCTCACACGCAAGGATTACTCGGCAAACTGTTCAATGTTGAATGGTATTGGATGCTGCTGCGCATCATTGGCGCAATGGTCGCGTTTATGGTGTTCTTTCAGCTTGGCCCGCAAGCTGTATGGGGACAAAGCACCGGTTCCACCATGGTGAATCAGCTGGTTCCGACCGTCATGACGCTGTTTTTGGCGGTGATTTTTTTGCTGCCCCTCATGACAGAGTTCGGCATTATGGAATTTGTTGGGGTATGGGTAGCGCGAGTGTTTAGGCTGCTATTTCGACTGCCCGGGCGAGGCGCCATTGATGCCATGGCATCCTGGCTAGGAGCCGCACCGTTGGGCGTGGTGGTGACGACCGAGCAGTATGAGCGCGGGTATTACAGTCGGCGTGAAGCGCTGTCGATAGTATCTTCCTTTTCGCTGGCTTCAGTGGCGTTTTGTTTGCTGATTGCCACCCTGCTACGTATTGAGCATCTGTTCCTGCCGTTCTACGGATCGGTAGCGATAGCCTCAGTGGTGCTGGCCACTGTGGTCTGCCGGATACCACCTCTGAGCCGAATAGCCGATGATTTTCACTGTGAATCTAGTCGATCTGAGCTGGTGCCAGAAGGTTATTCCACGGGACGCTGGGCGTTAGGGTTGGCGGTAAAACGGGCAGCCAATGCCGCCCCGCCGAAGCAGCAACTTCAGGAAAGCGGGGTCAAACTACTCGACCTGTGGTTCGGACTGATTCCCACGGTTATTGCCATTGGTACTCTCTCGCTGATGTTGGCGGAATACACGCCCATCTTTAACTGGATATCGCTGCCTTTTCGTTATTATCTTGAGTTACTGGGGGTTCCAGAGGCGGCGGCTGCGGCACCTTCCATGGTGGTCGGTTTTGCCGATATGATTCTGCCAGCCATTCTTGGGGGCGGTATAGAAAGCGAATTTACCCGTTTCGTTATTGCCGGCGTATCGGTAACCCAAGTTATCTATATGTCTGAAATTGGCGCGCTGTTGCTGCGCTCAAAAATGCAAACCAGTGTTTGGCAGCTAGCCGCCATATTTTTAGTCCGCACTGTTTTTGCCATTCCTTTATTTGTGCTGCTTGGCCATCTTTTTCTGGATTAATTTATGAGCAAATCTACCCTCTCTAGTCCGCATATAGCTGCGCTTGAACCCTATATGTCGGCCCGACGTATTGGTGGTCAGGGCGAGGTTTGGCTAAACGCCAATGAATCGCCATTTCAACGCGCGTCTTCGACTCTGGACGCGTCGCAGTATCACCGTTACCCCGATGAAGGTCCTGATCTGGTTCAAGCAGCCTATGCGGATTACGTGGGTTTGCAAGCGGCTCAAGTCTTGGCTTTGCGGGGCGCCGATGAAGCCATCGATCTTCTTATTCGCGCTTACTGTAAAGCAGGCGAAGACAGTATTTTAGTGAGCAGCCCTACCTATGGTATGTATGAGGTCTGCGCCAATATCCAAAATGCCGGCGTTATTGATGTTCCGCTGAGGGCCGATTTTCAACTAGATGTAGCGGCCATTTGCGCCTGCGAAGCCGCTAAGCTTATTTTTATCTGCCACCCTAATAATCCTACCGGTGCGCCCTTTGCACAGCAGGACTTAGTCACGATTATTGAGCATTTTTCTGGAAAAGCGCTGGTAGTCGTTGATGAGGCTTACATAGAATTTTGTCCGGAGAAGAGCTTGGTGCCTCTACTGGCGGCACATGAACATCTTGTAGTGGTGCGGACCATGTCTAAGGCGTTCGGATTGGCGGGAGTACATGTGGGCTATCTGCTATCCAATGAGGCGATTATGTCAACCATGCGTAAAGTCTCAGCGCCCTATCCGCTGGCGGACCCCTGTGCGCAAATAGCTTTGGCATCGCTGTCACATCAGGGCATTGCGCTGATGAAAAAGCAGGTGGCTGCTATCGAATCGATTCGCGATGCGTTTGTGCAATCCATTGAAGATTTGCCCTGTGTTGACCAAACCTGGGCGAGCGCAACTAATTTCTCCATGGTCGCGTTCAAGGACGTCGACCGAACGTGGCAAGCACTGACGGACGCCGGGATTGTCGCGCGGCAAATCCCCCAGTCACGCCTATCGTCGGTCATCCGATTTAGCATTGGATCGAAGCAGGAGATGGCGCTTGTGGTATCGGTATTGAGGACACTCTAACGGAGGGAGCCTGGGGTGTGGCATGGATGGCTTTGGGCGCTCCGTCAGACATGATCGATGAGTCAGCGGGAGATCACTCACATAGGCAGACAGTGAGTGAAAAAAAACCGACAAGATCCGGTGGATGAATGGGCAAAGGGAAAGAGCATATGGGCAATACCACGCGGGCACGGGCAATAGATGGCCATGTCACTATTCTTGCGATGGTGCTTGTGACGACCGTCACAGAGGCCATGCTCCTTTTATTACCCATTTACATTGGTGCAATTGTGGATTTTCTGCCCCTCGATGCCGGTCAAGTCGGCCTGTTGGGTTCCGCTGATCTGGTTGGCGTCGCACTCGGAGCGACGTCAGGGTTGTTTTGGCTCCGCAAAGTGGATTGGCGAAAAACCGTGCTGGCCGCGCTACTGGTCTTCAGCATCGCCAATCTATGTTCCCTTGGGGTCACTGCCTTTATGCCGCTGGGCAGCCTTCGTCTGCTGGCGGGACTGGCAGCGGGCGCGGCTTATGCGGTTGCTCTCGCAGGGTTGTGCGATACCAGCCATCAGGCGCGCAACACCGCGCTGATGGTCTGTGGTCAAGTCATTTTTGGTGCAGTGGGAATTTATCTGCTGCCCCTAGTGCCCGATGCCCTGCGACTGGATGGCGTTTATTATTATATGTTGGCGTGGACCGCCATCACCCTTGCGGTTGTTTGGTTTGCATTCCCCGATAATCCAGCCAGCGAAACCGTCAGTGAGCCGGTATCCCTTTCAGGGTATGGCCTGCCGGGGCTGCTCGCCTTTGGCGGCACGGGGTTTTACTTTCTCACTATAGGCGCAGTGTGGGGATATCTGGAGCGGATTGCCCTTGAAGCCGGCATGACGCTTGCGGAAGTCGGTGCAACCCTCAGTCTGGGCTATATTATTTCTCTTGCCGGCTCCTTCGGTGCCGCCTGGATGGGGACTCGTTATGGCCGGGCGTGGCCCATGATCGTTACCGGTGCGGTACAGCTTTTCATGCTGTTTCTGTTCACTCGCCTTGATCACTATGATGACGCTCTGGGCGCCTTCCTTGTCATCAATGCCATTTTCCAGTTTTTCTGGAGCTTTATTATTGCTTATCAGGTCGTGATCTTTAACGACGCCGATCACGACGGCCGTTTTATACCGCTGTATGGGACAGCCATGCATATCGCTTTGGCCATAGGCCCGTTTGCCGGCGCTTTTATGATAGACGGTGACAGCTACCGGCCTATTTTATGGTTTGGGATGGTCACACTGTCTGCCTGTTATCTGATGTTCCTTGGTTCCATCTGGCGTCGGAAGCGGGCTGTTGAGGGCTCATTGTGAACGAGCATATCTCAGGCATATCGGTCTGTGCTGACCGCAAAGGCGAATGGGATCAAAACGCTAATCGGCGTCAGGGACTGAAGGATCTCCATAGGCTGCATCGGTATGGAATCTCCCTTCGCGCACCCAAGAGTGTCGAGCTGTTTCCTGCATTCGATGAGCGGATTGGTAGTCTCGATCGGGTGCGGGCATTCTGCAACCACGAGGCCTTTGTCGGGCTGTGCGTGTTAACCGATCGTGCCATGTTGTTTGAACAACGGGCCGCAGATTTCGGGGCGCATGACATCCATTCTGTTCAGTCTATTTCGAAAACCCTGGTGTTCCTCATTGCGGGTAGGCTCGTGGAGAAGGGCCTGCTGAATATGGAGGCGATGGTCCGAGATTATATTCCCGAGATAGGCAGCGGCTACCGCCATGCAACGGTACAGGCGCTGTTCGATATGGCGGTCATTAACGACTACCATGAAGACTACGCTGACGGTGAGGCCATGATTGGTGAACTTGAAGATGCGCATGGCTGGCGTATCCTTAAAAATCACGACCATGTCAATTTGCAGACCTTTCTGCAAACCATACCCGGTGACGGCACACCGAATACGGACTACACCCATAGTTACAAGACCGCGAATACCGATTTGGCGGCCTGGATATGTGAGCGAGTTTCAGGGTGCCGTCTTCGTGATCTGACCCTTGAAATTATTGAAGCTGCGGGGGTTGAAGACCCGGTAGTGGTGTCGACCGATCGAAGTGGCACGCCGTTTCTTGGGGGTGGTTTACATATGAGCCTGCGGGATCTGGCCAGATATGGTCGGCTCCTTGGGAATGCCGGGATGCACGGCGCAGGGCATTCGGTCAGCAGCCGCACATTTTTCGATACGACAAAGACCGAGGCGTCAAAGGGGACAGCAACCCCGGTCGGTTGCCGTTACCGCAATTTCACCTTTACCGATGGCCACTGGATAGGCCACCTAGGATATGGCGGGCAGTGGCTGATGGCCTTCCCGGACACGGGATTGGTTATCGCTTGTCTTGCGGCTCTGGCTGGTGATGACGCCATTGACATGAATTTCATCAAGCACCTGCCTGACATGGGTCAGGATATTAGCAATTTGTTGGGAGATTGACATGAATACCAATAGCCTGAACCAGCCCCTTGGCGGTAATGACATGCCACGCTTTGCCGGGCCTGCGACGATGATGCGTTTGCCGACAGCAGAAGATCCTGCCGATATTGACGTCGGTTTTATCGGGGTGCCTTTTGATATTGGAACCTCTAACCGAGCTGGCGCCCGTTTTGGGCCGCGTCAGATAAGAGCGGAATCTGCCATGCTGCGGCCTTACAACATGGCAACAGGCGCGGCGCCGTTTGACAGCCTGCAGGTGGCCGATCTTGGCGATGTGCCTGTCAATACCTTCAATCTGGAAAAGTCGATTGCCATTATTGAGGACTATTATCGGCGCGTTGTCACCGCTGACTGCATTCCTATAACACTGGGCGGTGATCACACTATTGCCCTGCCTATCCTGCGGGCGCTCAAGAGTAAGTATGGCCCGGTGGCGATGATCCATGTGGATGCCCACGCCGACGTTAACGATCATATGTTTGGTGAACCCATCGCCCATGGCACACCCTTCCGCCGGGCGGTGGAAGAGGGCCTGTTGATTGCTGGCAAGGTTGTCCAGATCGGCTTGCGGGGTACGGGCTATACTGCGGATGATTTTGACTGGCCGCGCTCGCAAGGGTTTCGCGTGGTAACAGCCGAGGAATGCTGGTACAAATCTCTCGCGCCCTTGATGGCCGAGGTGCGTGAGCAGATTGGCGATGCCCCTGTCTATATCTCCTTTGATATTGATGGCCTTGATCCCGCCTTTGCGCCAGGTACGGGCACGCCTGAGATTGGCGGCCTCAGCATTATGCAGGGGCTTGAAGTTATTCGCGGCGCGAAAGGCCTTAACGTCGTAGGTGGTGACCTGGTCGAGGTTGCGCCCCCCTATGACACCAGTGGCAACACATCCTTGGTCGCAGCCAATCTGCTGTATGAGATTTTATGCGTCCTGCCGGATGTTCCCTACCGGTAAATATCAACACTAGCCAGGGGTAGATTTACGCGCTGGCGCGGCACCCATCCCGTTAGTCGAGACCGGCTCGGATCGCTCCAACAGTACACCCGTAGCAGCTCGACTTAATGACACATAAAACTCGCACTCTACCGTTGCGCTAACCGAGAGCTCTTTTAAATGACTAAACCCCAATGCATTTAAGTCATGTATCAGCAGGCGAAAGACATGAGGAACAAAACATGACATGTGTACATCGTAATAGTCGCTTGCGCGAGTGGCTTCACGCCACAGATTGATGGCCGCGCAGGGCGAGTGTGTCGTTTCGATGTTTCCAGAAGCACCTAAAGACCAGGCAATTTGCCCATCATGGGTTGAACTATTGAGCAAAAATTCAGCAATTGACCCTGAGCTAGGTCGCTTTAGGCCATTGTCATGACGATCTATGAACTCAGACAGGCTGGTAACAGGCCTAAAGTAGTCGAAGCAAGCCCGCTTGTCCGGAATAACCAGCGTCAGCACGCCTTCATCTTTTACCATTGCGCTGCAGTCATTGAGAAATTGAACAATATCAGGGACGTGCTCTATGACATGCGAAGCAATAACATAATCATAATTTTTTTGTACGCCTAGTCAGGTAGCGTAGTCCTCTCCATACGTAGTCCACTTCTTCAATGAGGGAGGGGTCTTTAAGGTCTGCGGCATACTTTTCAAGCAAGCCTTCCCTGTCGAGATGATCAACAATTTCAATATCAAAACCGTCCCGTTTCGGCGCTATAGGGTTTACGCTCGCACCTATCTCTATGCCTTTGCCATTACGGTTGACGTCCCTTAATATTTTATCGATTCTGTCTATTTTCTACCTCAGCAACCCTTCATGGCCCTTATCCAGCTTGTTTCTCGCCCCTGCACAAGGTATGGAGCGCCATCACCCACTCGACCAGCCTCATAAGTCCGTGACGCGCGGCGGCTCAGCCAGCGCTAACCGCTCTGCATCAATCGTTAAGTTGGGGTTGTATGCCGGATCGTAAGACAGCGTGTCGCCCCAAACATTCTTCATGTATCCTCTCTCTGATTGGTAGCGCGCCGCCTTTGCAGCACTGGTGTCCGCTCCACGTGAGATCGACTCATGGTGATAACACTCGGCGAAGGGAGTCCATAGGTTTCGGAACCCCAATTCGCGTACTCTTAAGCAGAAATCGATATCGTTAAACGCCACCGCAAGCTCTTCGTTCAAGCCCCCTGCAAGCTCGTACACGTCTCGACGCACCATCAGGCATGCGCCGGTCACTGCAGAAAGCTCTTGTAACAATGCGGCTCGGCCCAAGTACCCAGCGTGGCCGTGCGGTAAGTATTTATGAAGATGTCCCGCTACACCACCCAAGCCTATAATAACACCGCCGTGCTGCAGCGATCTATCAGGATAAGAGAGCTTGGCACCTACACAGCCCACATCTGAACGACTAACGTGACTGACCATTTCCTCCAGCCAGTCGGGCGTAATAACTTCAATGTCATTGTTCAACAGACAGATTACACTTCCTGCAGCTTGAGCCACTGCCTGATTACTCAGCTTGGAGTAATTAAATGGTGTTGGGTCTTGCAAAATCTTCATCCCTTGGCGCTCAAGATCGGACAAGTACGCAAGCGTGTCAGCGCATGTGCTACCATTGTCGATAACGATAATTTCGTAGTTTTTATAACTGCTCAGGGCCTTAATAGATCCGACGCACTTGGCAAGTAGAGCCTGCTGATCTCGCGTGGGGATAATAATACTAATCTTCGGCAGGGGTGTTGGAAGCGCAAACCGCACGCGATGGAAAACAGGGGAGAGCGCGCACCCATCGACCTCAGCGGATATACCTGACCGAGCCAGATACTCCTTAACAGCGCGCACACCGGCACCTAGAGCGTAGGGTTTGGCGTTACTGCTATAAGCAGCGCTACCGGGTGTGGCGCGCCAGTGATAGAGCACACGTGGAATATGCACAATCTGCTCAGGCGATGAGAGCTCGAGAACACGCAGCGCTAAGTCCCAGTCTTGAGAACCTTCAACCCCCTCTCTAAATCCACCAACTTGCTCGACCAACAGCCGGCTGTAAATTCCTAGATGGCTAACCAAATTTTGACCAAGAAACAGCTCCCAATTAAAGTCGGGCTTGAAGCTCGGGGAAAACCGCACGCCTGCCTCATCAATTTTATCCTCATCTGAGTAGACGATGGATGCGTCGGGTCGACGGTTAATGGCCTCGACGACATAAACAAGGGCGTGCTCCGGTATTGTATCGTCCTGATCAAGCAGGGCCACGTAGTCACCCGTCGCAAGGGTAAGCGCACTATTTGAGGCTTGGGAAATATGGCCATTCTCCTCGCGAAATACGTATTTAACGCGATCATCGGTAAGCGCATAGCGACGGATTAGCTGGCGGACCTGCTGGTCGTTTGAGGCATCGTCTGCGATGCATAGCTCCCAATTCTGGTATAGCTGCGCTTGTACTGAGTTTAGTGCTAACGCCAAATGCTCAAGCGTCGGGTCAAACACGGGCATAATGAAAGAAATAAGTGGCTGGCTACTGAAAGAATCTACCGCTCGCAGCAAGCTTTTGCGTTTTGCGTCTGTGAGGGTATCGTATCGGCGTATCCACTCTTGGTAACCGAGGTCGATCTGGTTTTGGTATGCCATCTCGCCGCCTACTATCACCGGCCCTGACTCAAGGTTGGCTATTCGCCGCGCATTGGTCAGTCGCCAACGGATACCCACCAAGCCCTCATCCAGCAAAACCGTCACGGCCAGCTTAATAGTACCGGCAAGTCCCTCGCCTAGGCCAAGCAGCGTGCTTGCATACCTTGGCAGCCGAAAAATCCACAAGAAAACGCCAAAGACGAGTCTTAATGGAGCCGTCAAGCGCCAACTCAACGACTGATGTAAGTCTCGCACTGCGTATTGCAAGTTTTTGACTTGCTCCCTCAGGATACTCACTTCTTGGCCATGAGTGTAATGATGACGAGCAATTTCTTGTTCGTGCAGCAACTGCTGCGCTACCAGTGCAGCGTCATACTTGGCTTGTGATAGCCCCAAAGACTCAACACGTTCACGGTCGGCATGAGGAACTTCGATCGTAGAGCCTTCTAGCGCCATAGATGGCTGACGAATCTGTGCCTGTGAGCCACTGACAATTCGGTGCCCGCGTTCTATACCGCAATTCTCTCCGCGCTGTATGAAGCACATTGAGTCCCTGAACTCAATCGACTCAATTGAAGCCAAGAGAGGCGCCAATCTTGCTACGCTTATGCGAATATCAGGCTCGAAAGACCTTAGTACATCATTCTCATAGTCTTGGGGCCAATAGTCGCGGTGTATGAGATCGAGCAGCACCTTAAAGAACGCCATGGCGGATTCGTTGGACAAGACGCCTCCCCCAAAGGACGGCCAGTAACTACAATGCAGATCTTCTGCAACATAAACCCCACCGCTGCTCAGCAGGGGAAAATAATGCAAAAACGACGCCACAATGTCCTCGGATGTGTGAGAGCCATCGTCCACGATAAGATCAAACTCTGGGGTGATCTTCGCAACGCGCTCTTTGGTCTCTTGCGTAGCAGCATCACCGATAACTACCGATATTCTTTCGTCATCAAAGCTCAGTGCGGCACAAGCTTCGTCTATGTCGCACCCAACAATGTTCACCGCCTTGTTGAAGTACTCGGCCCATAGCTCTAGCGATCCGCCATTGCGTACACCAATTTCAAGTAAGTTAATAGGCTGGTCCATCATCGACTCGAAGTACCGTTCGTATCCAGCAAAGTACCAACTCCACTTATCGATGGTCTTTCCTGTTTTGTGTTCAGCCAGCTGACGGATTCGAGATATTTTCATACATACCTTTGCTTATGTTGAGAGAGCGTGACCGGCATTTCATCAAATGCCTTTTCAAACGAAAGTCACCATTTGCCATGGTAGAACGACTAGCACAACATTTCAGCGTCGCACCGAATTGAATACCCTACGCGTTAAGTGCTTTTTCATAAATACTTAACGTACTAGCCACGCATTTATCCCACGTAAATTCTGCAGCCCTCACGCGCCCTTGAGTGGAGCACCGCTGACGCCACGCCGCATCCTCAATACTTCTTTGCAGATGGCCAGCCAAACAGGCCGTGTCTTCCGACTGAAAAAATAAGCAATTTGAATTAGCCACTTCTAATAATGCAGAATTGTCGCTACATATAACGGGCGTGCCTAAGGCTTGCGCTTCAAGAACAGGCAGCCCAAACCCCTCATAGTGAGACGGATAAACAGCAACCATGGCTTGCCCAACAACGCTGAGGAGCGTTGACTCAGGCACGTAGCTTAGATACCTGACACCCTCGGATGAGAGCGCCGACACTCTGGTGCGGGTTGCTTCCGACCGCCATCCATAGCCCCCTACTAAAACTAACGGGTAACGGTTTCGTACACCCTTAGGAAGTTGCAAGTAGGCGTCGAGTAAACCGTCGATATTTTTGCGTGGCTCAAGGGTAGAAACACACAGAAAATACTGCTGCGTCGTTAAACCCAACGCCGTTAGGGGGTCGGACTTCAGCTTGCCCATACCCTGTCGAAAAGCGACATCTAGGCCCTGGTATACCACCGATATTTTCTCTCTAGGCACACCCATTAATTCATGCAAGTCGCCCGCCGTGGCTTTTGATATAGCGATAATATGCGACGCCTTTTCCAAAGCGTCAGGTACCGTTTTATTCATCCAGTTGACACGTGCCGCCGGGTGGAAATGTGGGTAACGAAGATAAGACAAGTCATGAATTGTTGTTATTTTCGGCCCATTAAAGCGAGGCAGATGAAAATTCGGGGAGTGGTACACATATCCCTGATAGTCACTCAAAGCCCTCGAAGCGAATACCGGTGCTGCCAAAGCAAAAGCTTTTACGATGAGTGGTTGCTGGCTCAACAACGATCTGAGCCAGGGCGCCCTCTGACCGTCACTGATCTCGCTTAGTAATGGGCTGGTCAAATCTTCAATGGACAGAGAGCTAGCACGAAACCCGTTGAATCCAACCAAGCTTTGCACCCTGGCCGACCGCAAGAGACCCACACCCAACGAGCGTGCGTAGCGACCAATTCCGGTCAGCGGATACCGGATACTGTCAGATCCTAAAATAACTCGCACGACGATTCGTCCCCTGATCCGCGCCCTTTGTACGGCGAGAGTGTATAACAGACAGCGCGATGCTGCCTTTTCTTAACGGTTCTAAGCCGAACATCATAGACTAGACACTCCACTGTGATATCCTTCTAGGGGCGTAAAAGGCATGCCAATTACCTTGGTCAAGAGCATGCCAGCCCCCCTTTAGGTATATGGTTTCATGACAACACACAATCTTTTTGAGGCGTTCTTTCTCAAGCTACAACTCAACTTAAAGGCCGAAGCACGGAGCAGCTACCTGAACTATGCATGGTGGGTGCTCGAGCCTGCACTCAACGTAGCGTTGTTTTATTTTGTCTTTGAAGTGCTCTTGGGGCGTGGCGGGGAGGGTTTCGTCGTGTTCCTTCTGTGCGGGCAAATACCGTTTTCGTGGTTCGCACGCAGCGTGAATAATGCCAGCTCGTCCGTTAATGCTAACGGGCAGCTAATCCAGCAAACAGCCATTCCCATACCATTTTTTCCTCTGTTAGTCGTTGCGCAAGACATAGTGAAGGAAAGCGCGGTACTGGTTTGCTTACTTATCTTTGTTTGGAAAATGGGACACAACCCTAACATGACCTGGCTTGCCCTCCCCGTTATCGTCGCGACGCAATCCTTACTCATTGCCGGATGCTCACTGACAGCCGCAGCAATTACACCGTGGCTACCTGACTTTAAGTTCATCATAGGCACAGCAATGACCATGCTTATGTTTGCCTCGGGTATCTTTTACGACTACAGCGAAGTGCTACTAGAGCAGCATAAGTCGCTCTTTCTTTTGAACCCTGTAGCGTCCCTTATTGATTGTTATCGTACCGTAATCATTGATGAACAATGGCCCTCTTGGAGCAGACTCGCGTACGTCGCCATCACTGGCTTAGGACTCTCGGCCACGATGGCGGCTATCTATAAGAGGCTAGGCAGCGTCTACTCACAGTTAGTGATTCAATAACACATGGACACCGTACTATCAGTAAAAAATGTATCCTTAGACTATCGTGTTAGACGCACATTTTTCCGGCACAAATATCACCGAGCGCTTAACGATCTGACTTTTAGCGTACAAAGCGGCGAAACGCTGGGTGTTATTGGCAGCAATGGCAGCGGAAAGTCCACGCTACTTAAACTGCTAGCGGGTGTTTATATCCCGACCAACGGCACCATTGAGAACCAATGCCATCATTCAATGTTGCTCTCTCTACAGCTAGGCTTTGACCCCGAACTGTCTGGCCGAGAAAACGCATTGCTAAGCGGAGTGCTGCTTGGTGCGCGGCGCTCATACGTTGAGGAGAGGCTGGATGAAATCACGGCATTTGCCGAGCTCGAGACATCCATACACGACCCCCTAAAGACCTATTCGAGCGGCATGCGAGCGAGGTTGGGATTCGCTGTAGCCATGATCATTGAAGCAGATCTTGTCTTGATCGATGAGGTTTTAGGTGTTGGGGACATTAAATTCCAAATAAAAGCGCGGCAAGCCATGCAAGAACGCATTCGCTCGGAGCAGACAGTGGTGTATGTATCTCACTCGACCGAAACGGTACGCGAGCTATGTTCACGAGTCATTTGGCTGCAAAACGGGAGCATAAAAGCCATTGGCAGCACTGACGAAGTACTGGAACGTTACTTAGGTGCTCAATAATGACAGCGGCTCCAACCGCTCGGCGGGGTTTTGACAAGTTAATTTCTCTTAGCATGGCTAATCAAGCCCGCTATTTAAAGCAACTGCCCTATTTCATTCTCCACACGCACTTTACGATTGCGGTAATACTCAGCCCTGATCAAGTAACGGCCTAAATTGAAATGCTTGAATACAGCAGCATGGCCCCCTAAAAATCTCTAGGCTCGCTTAACCGATTTGAAGTTGGATACTCCGTACTCTCTTACTCGGGGTGCCTCGTGCGTTTGTTCTACTCGATTATTGGCATACTGATCAGTGAGATGCATCGCTTCAGGCATTGTCTACCGGTGGGCGACCCCATAGCTGTGCCGCTTGTCGGTCTCGATCTGCCTCGGCTCACCTCCATGTGACCTGAGTAGGCACCTGAAACACCGCTTCGCAGCCACGCCATCCCGTTAGTCGAGACCGGCCTGAACCCTGAGTGAGTACGGGGGCCGTGAGTATTCTTGTGCCCAGTCCGGGTCAAATAGGGCACTGGGTGAATAGTGAATCCGCCTGCTACTGGTCTGCCTCGTCCTCCCAGCATAATTCAGCATAATTGATCTCAATGTCGCCTGAATGCTCACCCATTGCGGCACTGTTGCTGTGATCTTATTGCGTTAAGCCCACCAACCTCAAAGGTCATTATGAAATACGCCCTAGTGCTTTTTATCGTCACTCTTGGCGTCATTACCCTTGGCATCAGTACCGGTGTTTTCATTGACGAAGAAGCAAGATCACTTAAACGCTACTGTGAAACGGTAGAGCGAAGCATGGAATCAAACAATAGGTATGGCTTTCCTGACTACCAAGGGATCTATGAGGAAAGCTGCCAGTGAAAGAATCCAGAAACACAGGGAAATACGTTGAAAGTGATCGCCCTGCTGCATGTCCAAGGTGCAATAGCT
>Ga0115557_1000228_pt1 | contig 39398 bp, 31 predicted proteins | sample COGITO_mtgs_1104_FD_87280 | JGI IMG/M metagenome (GOLD analysis project Ga0115557, IMG submission 87280) | Pelagic marine microbial communities from North Sea - COGITO_mtgs_110421 | ecosystem: Environmental > Aquatic > Marine > Epipelagic | place: Germany:Helgoland, sampling site Kabeltonne...
AAAGACCGTGCTGCAGCTGGGCACCGGTATTACCAAGGGATTGGGGGCGGGTGCCAACCCGGATATTGGCCGCGCCGCTGCGCTTGAGGATCGAGATCGTATCGCCGACGCCTTGCGCGGGGCTGATATGGTCTTCGTCACCGCAGGTATGGGGGGCGGTACCGGGACCGGCGGGGCGCCTATTGTGGCGGAGGTGGCACGGGAAATGGGCATATTGACAGTCGCGGTGGTGACCCGACCTTTCAATTTCGAAGGCAAAAAGCGACTCAAAATAGCAGAAGAAGGCCTGCGGGAACTTGAGCAGCACTGTGACTCTCTAATTACTATTCCAAATGAGAAGCTGCTGGAGGTTTTAGGCAAAAATACCAGCCTCTTAGATGCCTTCAAAGAGGCCAATGATGTACTTTTAGGGGCTGTCCAGGGTATCGCTGACCTGATTATTCGTCCGGGGATGATCAACGTTGACTTTGCCGACGTAAGAACGGTCATGTCGGAGATGGGTTCTGCCATGATGGGCACAGGCAGCGCATCGGGTGAGAACCGCGCTCGAGAGGCGGCGGAGCGCGCAATAAATAGTCCGCTGCTGGACGATATTAACATCAGCGGTGCGCGTGGTGTGCTGGTGAATATCACCGCTGGGTTGGATTTGTCTCTGGGCGAGTTCGCCGAAGTCGGCGATACCATTGAAGAGTACGCGTCCGACGATGCCACCGTGGTCGTCGGTACAGTGATTGACCCCGAGATGAGCGACACGCTAAAAGTGACTGTCGTTGCGACGGGTTTAGAGGGGGCAGAGAGCAGGCCGTCTCTGAAGGTGGTGGATGCGCAACGGACTAACGCGCGAGCGACCGCAGCATCGGGTAAAGAGGAGAATTACGACTTACCGCCGGGTAGGCGGGGGCGCGTAGCTAACGCATCTGGAGTAGAGGAAACAGCAATGACCACCGAAGCGGGTGGTGAGGAATACTTCGATATTCCCGCATTTTTGCGCCGCCAAGCGGACTAAACCTTTAGGGTGTTGTCCGCTGGTGACTGACAGCGAAGGCAGGCAGTAGCTGTTCGCTGAGTGACTGGAAGCGTCCTGTGGTGTCGGTACGAGAGACAGCGCGGGGGGACGACATAAAGGGTTTAACAATGATTAAACAGAGAACGTTGCGCAATCCCATAAAGGCAACGGGGGTCGGTTTGCACACTGGCGAAAAGGTCTTTTTGACCTTGAGCCCAGCCCCCATTGATTGCGGCATTGTCTTTCGGCGCACCGACCTTTCCCCGGTACAGGAAATCCCCGCCTGTGCTAAGTGTGTCGGTGACACCACCCTCTCTACCAGTCTGGGTTTGGGTGAAGCGAAAGTATCGACGGTAGAACATTTGCTGTCGGCGATGGCGGGACTAGGTATTGATAACGCCTATGTCGACGTTACGGCACCCGAGGTACCCATTATGGACGGCAGCGCGGGTCCCTTTGTGTTCTTGCTGCAGTCAGCGGGTGTTGAAGAGCAGCCCGCGGCAAAAAAGTTTATTCGTATCAAACGTCCGGTCACTGTCCGTGACGGTGACAAAGAAGCCAGCCTTATTCCTTTTGAAGGCTTTAAGGTGTCGTTTTCCATCGATTTTGACCATCCGGTATTCCGGGACCGAGCGTCCTATGCGGAGATTGATTTCTCGACCACGTCGTTTGTGAAGGAAGTCAGTCGTGCGCGAACCTTTGGATTTATGCACGAAATAGAGTCGCTGCGCTCCCAGGGCTTGGCAAGAGGGGGTAGTGTAGACAACGCGATTGTAGTCGACGAATTTCGGGTACTGAATCAGGACGGATTGCGCTACGAAGATGAGTTCGTCAAACACAAGGTGCTCGATGCCATTGGCGATTTATACCTTTTGGGGCACTCGCTCATTGGTGAGTTCCGCGCCCACAAGTCGGGCCATGCCCTCAACAATGCAGTGTTACGAGCGTTGTTGGATCAAGAAGATGCTTGGGAAATGGTCACCTTTGAGGACGAGTCCCGGGCACCGATTTCCTATGCACCTACGGCCACCCTCGCGACCAGTTAACCGCCCTTTGCGCCGCATTGCTGCACGCTGAGGATTATCGCCGCTAACAGGCTGGGTCACCACCAAGCGATGTTTTTTTCCTTCATTTGATGGCACGAGAGGGTTTGCTAGCGGCGCTGAGCGTGGCATAGTGTTGCCTACTCAGGTACCCCTGTTTTGACTCAACGAGAGAACGCCTTTTTTGAAGCTTATTGTTGTCCAGCCGACTACCGCTTCCCGAACCATTGAGTTGGGAAAACGGTCGTGGGCGACGCTGTCACTCATCTGTCTTGGCCTACCCTTAGCCTTAACGGCCCTTGGCTATGAGATGGGTCAGCGACAAGGGGCGCAACAGGCGCAGGAGACGCGTTTTTCTGAGGCCGAATTGGCGGTCAGTCAGCGAGCCATTGACTTGGCCCAATTGTCAGCGGATGCCAAGCGCACCCTAGAGGCCATGACCCGAAAACTGGCCGATATTCAAGCCCGGGTCACCCGTTTAGATGCCCTCGGTAGCCACTTGACGACGCTGTCGGGCTTCGATTTGGGAGAGTTCGATTTCTCCAGCAGCCCCGCGCTTGGCGGTCCAGTCGATTTGACCTCGACCGCTACGCTCTTGCCCGCGCAGTTCGACGCGGAGCTTGCCCAGCTGTCGTTTACGCTGCATGACCGAGACACCCAGCTCGATGTGCTGGCGGGTTTATTGTTTGACGCCGAGGCACAGCGTGAAGCCATTCCCGCGGGACGGCCTATTGCCGCGGGTTGGTTGAGTTCCCATTATGGCTACCGCAATGATCCGTTTAGCGGTAAAAAAGCCTGGCATGGTGGGGTAGATTTCGCCGGCAAAGCAGGCACCGATGTGATTGCGGTAGCCAGTGGCGTGGTCAGTTGGAGTGGTGATCGCCACGGTTATGGTGCCACGGTTGAGGTCGCGCACGGCGATGGCTTGATGACGCGCTACGCCCACAATCATGAAAACGTTGTGCAGGTGGGTGACCTGGTTCGTCAGGGTGACACCGTTGCACTCATGGGCAGCACGGGTCGCTCGACCGGTCCCCACGTCCACTTTGAGGTCTACAAGCACGGTAGAGCTGTGGACCCCTCATCCTATTTGCGCCGAACCCTCCGCTAACATCAGCCAGGCTTGGTTGTTAGCTTCGAGCGCCCCCGCTCGATTCCACCCTCTTTCGCTGAAGAATAGCTCATGATTACTAACACACTGAAAAAGATTTTCGGCACCCGTAATGACCGTGAATTAAAGCGCATTACCAAGACGGTAACGCAAATCAATGCCCTCGAAGAGTCGCTTCAGGCCCTTGATGATGCGGCATTGCGCGCTAAGACCGCTGACTTTCGTTCCCGACTGACCGGTGGGGCGAGTCTTGATGATCTGCTCCCCGAGGCCTTCGCTGCGGTGCGTGAAGCGGGGTATCGCGCTTTGGGCATGCGTCATTTTGACGTACAGCTCGTTGGCGGCATAGTGCTACACGAAGGCAAAATTGCTGAGATGCGCACGGGAGAGGGTAAGACCTTGGTGGCTACGCTACCCGCCTACTTGAACGCCTTGACCGGCGACAGCGTGCATTTAGTGACGGTCAACGATTACCTAGCCGCCCGAGATGCGGCGTGGATGGGCCCAATATATGCCTTTTTGGACATGTCCGTAGGGGTCATTTGTTCAGGTCAATCTCCTGAAGACAAACGCAACGCCTATGCCTGCGATATTGTCTATGGCACCAACAATGAGTTTGGCTTTGATTATTTGCGCGACAACATGGCCTTTAGTATGGCCGATAAGGCGCAGGGTAAGCTCGCGTTTGCCATTGTCGACGAAGTAGATTCCATTCTGATTGACGAGGCGCGAACGCCACTGATTATCTCCGGTGCTGCGGAGGACAGCTCGGAGATGTACCGTGCGGTGAACGCACTGATTCCCAAGCTGAAGCAATCAACCGAGGTGGAAGAGGCTGACTTCACCGTAGACGAGAAACTTCGCCAGATTGAATTAACGGAAATAGGTCATGAAAAAGTTGAGGACATGCTCATTGAGGCGGATTTGCTTAAAGAAGGCGATAGCCTGTACGCCGCGACTAACCTGAGCCTTTTACAGCATGTCCATTCTGGGTTGCGCGCGCATATCTTGTTCAATAGAGATGTGGAATACATTGTTCAAGAGGGACAGGTGGTACTCATTGATGAGCACACCGGACGCACAATGGCCGGTCGTCGCCTGTCAGAGGGTTTGCATCAGGCTATTGAAGCCAAGGAAGGGGTGAAGATTCAGAGCGAAAGCCAAACCTTGGCCAGCACCACCTTTCAAAACTACTTCCGTTTGTATGACACGCTCAGCGGTATGACCGGTACAGCCGATACCGAGGCATTCGAATTCAAGCAGATTTACTTACTTGACGTGGTCGTGATTCCGACCAACATGCCTATGGTGCGCAAAGATCTCAATGACTTGGTGTACTTGAGCCGGGAAGAAAAGTTTGACGCTATCGTCGCCGACGTCAAGTCGTGTATTGACGATAAAGCCCCGGTATTGGTGGGCACGGCCTCGGTGGAAACCTCAGAGGAATTGTCGGCGCGCTTTACGGTAGACAAGATTGAGCACAAGGTGTTGAATGCCAAGTACCACGAGCAAGAAGCGGAAATTATTGCTCAGGCAGGTCGACCTGGGGTGGTGACTATTGCTACTAACATGGCCGGTCGCGGGACCGACATTGTTTTGGGCGGTAATTTAGAGGTCGAGTTAGCCAACGCCGGCACACTCTCGGACGCCCAGCGTGCGGCCATGCAGGCGGACTGGCAAACCCGTCACGACACGGTGATGGAGGCGGGCGGGTTACATATTTTAGGTACCGAGCGGCACGAATCACGTCGGATTGACAATCAGCTGCGTGGTCGAGCAGGACGCCAAGGTGACCCGGGTGTGTCCCGCTTTTACCTATCGCTTGAAGATAACCTCATGCGTATTTTTGCCTCCGATAAAGTCAAAGGCTTTATGCAGGCCTTAGGCATGGAGAAAGGCGAGGCCATTGAACACCGCATGGTCAGCAATGCCATTGAAAAAGCCCAGCGCAAAGTCGAAGGGCGCAACTTCGATATTCGTAAGCAGCTACTCGAATATGACGATGTCGCCAATGATCAGCGGCGCATTATTTATAACCAACGCGATGAGCTGCTGAGCGAACCCGCGATTTCTGAGACCATCACTCAGGTGCGCCGAGATGTCGTGAACGTGGCCACGGATACCTTCGTGCCGCCCATGAGCGTTGAAGAGCAGTGGGACATACCGGGGCTTGAGCGACAGATAGAAGCCGAGTTTGGCTTAACGCTGCCCATTGCCACTTGGCTTGAGGAAGATACCAGTCTGCACGAAGAATCCCTGCGGGAGCGCATCATTAACGAGGTGCAGGCGACCTACGACATTAAGGGCCAGGCGGTTGGTGACGGCATGCGCCAGCTGGAAAAGCAAATTATGCTGCAGGTATTAGACAACTTGTGGAAGGAGCACTTGGCGACCATGGATCAGCTGCGCCAGAGCATTCATTTGCGGGCCTACGCCAACAAAAATCCCAAGCAAGAGTATAAGCGGGAGTCCTTTGAGTTATTTGAAGCGCTGTTGGATCGTTTGAAGTACGAGGTCATTCGCTTCTTGAGTCACATTCAGGTGCAGCGTCAGGATGAGGCAGCTGAAGTGGAGCGCCAGCGCCGAGAAGCCGCGGGCCGTCAGCAGATGGCCTTCGAGCATGCCCAAGCGTCAGCGGTGACCGAGTCGGCTTCAGAGGCAGCACCCGAAGCCGTCAAGCCCCAAACCATGGTACGAGACAGCCCCAAGGTGGGTCGAAACGACCCGTGTCCCTGTGGCAGTGGTAAGAAATACAAGCAATGCCACGGTGCGCTGACCTAGGGTGATGGCTCGGTGCGCGCAGAGGTTGAGTAGAAGAGGGGAGCCGCCATGGGTTTGCCCATAGTCGGCATTCGAATGGGCGTCGCTCAGGCGGGCTTTAAATACGCCAACAAAGACGATGTCACCGTCATTGCTATTGCCCATTCGCCGCTGGTGAAGACGGCGCTGTTTGCCAGTGATCCCAATTGGGGCCGTCTGCTGGCGGCTATTGGTCGAGCGGGGGTGCACGATCTGGTCATCGAGGATACCTCGGTCATCATTAACGGGGTGCTGATTGCGGAGCAGGGCGCGCGCGCGGCAAGTTACACCGAGGCTAAAGGGCAAACAGCTATGGTGCCCAATGATTTGAACGTTAAGGTATTGCTGGGGCGTGGTCATGGGTCCTGCGTGGTCTGGACCACCGATTTGTCCTACGACTATGTGAAAATCAATGCCGAATACCGCACTTAATCAGGCACCCGCACTCGTTCCCCCGCTTCACCGAGAGAGGTGTCGGCTCTATACTTACGCAAGGCTTGAGACCAAAAAAGCGGCCAGCGGGGTACTCAACAAGACGCTGACGTAGCCGGGTGGCGTCCGGGTAAACAGGTGAAAGCTTAGTCGGGTGGTGAGCGCTCAACCGGCCAAGAGCCTGGCCGCACCGTCGGGCATGTTCAAGGGATTAATGACGTCCAGCATAACCACTACCGTGAACGGGTATGCCACACAAGCGAGGAGCAGCAGGTCGCCGGTACCCAGTGGATTACTCAGGTTGTTTACCTTGAAGCTGAGCATTTCGATGACCATTACGGCTCCGGCGACCTCTGGGAGGACATGCAAAAAAAAATTCAAGATGGAAGCGGTCGTCAGGGATGCTGGTCACCACCAGCAGCAAACGCCGCCAGCGCGACACCCGCTCAGGGTGACGACCAACGCGACAAACCCTTGCTCCATGGAGGCTGACAGAGAGCTTCCGTGACAATGGTTGAAGGAGAAGCATTAGCTTAGCATGGGTTTTTGGGCAATAGCTTTAGCTTAAAGACCCTGTATTAGCGCTGCACAAACGCGTGCAGGGGACATATTCTGGTATGATTCTGTCTATGACTGACACACAGCTAACCGCCGTCACGCGCTGGTTTTTGGTGGCGACAAAACCCCGTGCAGAAGCTCTGGCAAAACAACACCTTGAACGGCAGGGTTATGGGGTCTGCGCCCCCCAGCTGCGCGTGAAAAAGCGCCAGCGTGGCACGTGGAGGGGCGTTATTGAGCCACTTTTTCCCGGTTATGTGTTTGTCCAGCTGACCTTGGGCGCTGACGATCCGGCACCGATTCGCTCAACGGTGGGTTGCCGTGGGCTGGTACGCTTTGGCGGTATTCCGCTTCCAGTGCCCGAGGGGACTATGCAGCCGTTCCTTGAGGCCGATGCGCAGCCCAGTGATTTGACTCGTCAGTGGCAGCCTGGCGATGTCGTACGCATAGAAGAGGGGCCCCTTGCGGGACTAGAGGCGGTATTTGCCATGGCTAAAGGGCAAGACCGGGTCGAGGTACTCCTTCAGGCACTGGGGTCGCAGCAACGGTTGATCGTGTCTCCAGAGGTGCTGTCGTTGTCAGAGGGTTGATGTGGGCAGTGTGCTATAGACACGGCTGATGCCGCAGGCATCTTGGCTGCAAAATAAGAGATAATGCTAGCGGTGAGTATACGATCTAAAAACCATGTTAACGAGGGGTTGAAGCAGCATTATCCTTTTCACCAAACAAGTCTTTGGCCTGTACTTCCCGGTAGGTCTGCCAGTTACCTCGAATCCTCTATTGATTGGTTAGTCGCCTCTGAGCCAGCCATTCAGCGCGCTTTTATGCACCATCTCCAACAACAGCGGTTAAGCACGTTGTGGCATGCAGCAGTATGTCAGCATAAATTAGCCGATCGTCTAGCGCCGGAGCACTGGACCATTATGGTTAATGAGCGGGCACAGGCGAGAGCGCGCTACGCAAGCCAGCGGTGTCAGTTGAGTAGTGTTGGCAGTCTATTTGAGCAGACTGGCATTGACTATGCGGTCATCAAGGGTGCCGATGTGCGTGAGCAGTTCTACAGTGACCCCTCGATTCGCATTAGTACGGACATTGATATACTAGTGAGTGAAAAACAGAAGATACCCGCCATTAAAAGACTGCTTGACCAAGGATTTGCGTTGCACGCTAGGAGCAAGTCAATCAGTCATGAGTGCTCTTTGGTCAGAGATGGGGAGATGATTGATTTACACTGGAATGTGCTTCGTCCAGGGCGGTTGCGCACACCAGTGGTGGAGGACTGGCTGAAGGCCCATCAGGTGCATCAAGGGATACGTGGGTTAGCTGTAGAGCACCAGTTGTTTCTTATGCTGGTTCACCCCGTTATGGGTCGTTACTCAACGACTCCGAAAGCCTCATTGGTACGGTTGGTGGAGTTGGCTAGTTTGTTAATGACCGCGCCGGAGGCAGTGGCGCCGGCGGTGAACATGCTTCGTAAGCAGGGTTTGGCAGCAGCGGGTTGGGCGACTGCCCAGTGGGCATCCTGGCTTGGTGTGGTTTCTGCGAAAGAAGTGGCTGAAGCTTTAGCACCGGGCAAAGTGAAGCGTGCATATCTTCAAAATTGGCTGTTATCTAACCGTGCCACTCGGTGGGGTATTGGGCGGCAAAGCGTGCCTGTAGGCTATACCCTTGCCGCGCATGATTCCCCCGGTGACGCCCTTAGGGTCCTTTGGTCCATAAAGCAATTGCGGCAGTCCAGCTCCTGGGATTTAGCGAGGCTTGCGAGAGAGATAAGGGGGTGATCAAGGTGGGTGTTGATGGACTATAATGGTCAGTGTAGAAGGCTAAGTAATGTGCTGAGGAGGCTCTGACGTGGCAAATGAGACTGGCGCTGACCCAGGGGTGACCTACTTCATCCCGCGCTGGGTATTGTTGGGCCTACTGTGGCTTGGGGTGGCACCCATGGGCAGCCTAGCGCAATCGGTTATTCAATCTCTCGACCCGCTTCCTGGGGCATATTATACCTTGGGGTCTGGCCGGCAGGTTCATTTCAGCACTCCCCCTGGCGCTTACTTGCTTACCGCAAAGCCTGGCGCCACTGGGGATACGGCTGAACGCACTGCCCGCGTGAGTACGCAGCTGGAGCGACAGTTTGGACAAAGCATGCGCTTTAGCCCCGATCGGCGATTTACGAAAAAAGTGCGCGCTGAATTTCTGAACCCCAACGCCAGTGATCAGGCCAAAGCCAGCGTCCTTAACCGACTACGCAATGCCAAGGACGTGGCTTACCTGTCGCCTGTGTTGGTAGGCCGACAAGGTGTGGAGCTGGGGCTCACCACGGGGGTGGTTTTGCGTGTCCGTGAAGGCGTCGATATGGACAGCGCACTGGAGGCCCTGTTACGCAGCGAAAACTTGCTGTATGAAGCGGCGCAGTCTTACGCGTCTCGCGAGTTTTTGTTCCGCTTTCAAGGGACAGTGGAGAGCCCCGGCGCTTTTTTTCAGGCGGTTAGGGGGGCCATGGCCCTGCCTCAGGTCGAGTGGGCCGAGCCGGATTTTGAGGTGATGCCTGATCGTATGTTTACACCAAACGATCCGCGTTTTGCCGATCAATGGCATTTGCACAATACAGGGCAGCACGGCGGGCAGGTGGATGCTGATGTGGATGGCCCCGAAGGCTGGGACAGAGCACGGGGAGCCAGTACGGTAATCGCGGTAGTGGACGACGGCTTTGATATGACCCATCCGGACTTGCCCATTTGGAACAATCCGGGTGAATCCGGTGGTGGGAAAGAGACCAATGGTGTTGATGACGACGGCAATGGATACATTGATGATTATCAGGGTTGGGACTTCGGCTTTAATGACAATGACCCGAGCCCGGCGAGCGCTAGCGACAATCACGGCACGGCCGTGGCGGGAATCGCCGGTGCTGCGGGCGATAATATTATTGGCGTCTCGGGTAGCGCAACTAACGCTAAAATTTTACCGGTCCGGTGGGCAGCAGAGGCGGGTTTTTGCTCTACTTGGGCAGCCATGTTGCGTTACGCGGCCCGTTACTCCGATGTCGTCAATAACAGCTGGCTAATCGGTGGCTGCGAGTCCCAGTTGGACGCGGCAATTACCGATGCGGTAGATGGCTTTCCAGCGCAGGCCCGTGGTTTTGCCCGCCGAGGCGACAAGGGAACCCCCATGCTGTTCGCCTCTGGCAATTACGGTGAAGGCTGGGAGCAGGTGACCCAGTGTTGTTTTGGTACTGGCACCTATAATTTTGATTGGACCTACGTGAAGGATGGCGCTACCTCTGAACGACAAGACACTATTTTCATTGACCAGATAGAGTGGCCGGATGGATCGGTCTCGTCCTTTGACACAGTGGACCCTGACTTCACCACTTCCGGAGATGAGCTTTGGTTCTACCAAAGTGATAGCGCTTACACCCGCGGAAATGGGGGCAGCTCGCTGCGGGCGGGGGCGATTGACAACGGTAAGAGCAGCGTTCTTTCGGTGACCAAAACGTTCACCTCTATCGCTGACCAAACGCTCACCTTTTGGCTATGGCTTTCTGCGGCGCCCGGCGATGGCATGTTATTTGCCGTAGGCGGAACCAACTATCGGTCTCGGACACCGAGCAGTAGTTTGCAGGACGGTATCGTCTACCCCGCCTCAAGCACTGACGCCATTGCGATTGGTGCGCATGATGATGGCTCCGCAAGTGGCAGTGCAGAGCGCATTTCCTACAGCCAGTTTAGCGCTACCCTTGACGTGGTGGCGCCCAGTAAAGCCAATTACCAGAGCGTAGGAATTATCACCACGGACCGCCAGGGCTCCGAAGGCTACAACGACGGTTCGAACCAATACAATACTGCTGACGATGCCTACACCGACCTGTTTAACGGTACTTCCGCGGCGACGCCGGTGGCGAGTGGTGTCGTGGCTAATATCATGGGTATCTACCCGCACATGACGGCCGATCAGCTGCGACAGGCGCTGCAAGAAGGGGCAACTCAAATAGGTCCTGTGCCCTACGTGGCGGGACGCAACGATGAATACGGGCATGGCGCGATCAGTCTTCAAGGATCTTTGGACTGGATCGCAGCCAACAGTCTGGCGTTCGATTGCGATATGGGGGAGGCGATGATCGCCGACCGTTGGATGATGATGGGCTTGCCCTGCCTTGCCGATGATCCCGGGTCGGTGGCGAGTGTTTTGGGGGATGATCTCGATGGCACGAAGCTGTCTGCGGATTTGTTGCTGGGTGAAAAAAACCAGACCGGCACTAACAACTACAGCGCGCTGACCACCAGCTCGGCAGTGACTCCAGGCCGTGGTTACTGGGTCAAGAGTACACTGGGAGAGGCCTCGGGGGGCAGCTTTCTTGACGAAGGCTATCTCGATGTGGCCGGTACTGAAACACCCGTGCAGGCCCATGCGAACTGCCCTAGTGCCAATGGTTGCTTTGTTCTGGCGTTGAATTCTCCTGCAGCCGGCACTAGCTATGAATGGAATATGGTGGCGCATCCCTTTGCGTATAGGGTTGATTGGGCCGACGTGCGCTTTGACGTCGATGGCATAACCTACGTCCCTAGCGCCGCTAACAATGCCGATTACGTCAATGCAACCTATCAGACCTGGAGTGGTAGTAGCTACGTACCTTTTGATGATGCGACGCCGGGGATGGAGGGTTTACTGGCACCTAATCAGGGATTGTGGGTGCAGACACTCCCCGGTGCCATAGGCAAGACGGTCACTATGCTAATTCCTGCGACACCCTCATTGTTGAGCGAGCTTGAACTTGAGGCTACGCCTGAAGGCAGTAGCAGGCCTTGGTATGCCCAGCTGAGCGGCTTCTTTATTGCCAATGTCTATGCGGACAAGCCCTCTGACGACCAAAAAACCTGGGCGGTAGGGTATGAGCAGCGGGAGGCTAGGCGTGCTGTTAGGAAAGAGCGCCTAGCTCGGGGCGACGACTGGTACGTGCGCTTGAGTGCGACCAATGAGGCGCGCCAGTTGAAAGATACCGGTAATGTCTTTGGGCAAATAGCCGACAGTGTCACAGACTATGACAGTGCAGATTTACCCGAGCGGGCGCCCTTTAGTGCGCCTTATCTCACAGTAGTCTTTCCGCATGGGAACTGGGGTGAGCAAGCGGGCGACTACGCTAGTGACTTCCATGCCTCTGCGAGGAAGGACAGCTGGGTATTCGAGGTGCGCACCGACGACGTTAACAGCCCAGTTGAGCTGTGTTGGGAGGGGCCAGAGGATGTCTTACTGGGATCGACCTTGATCGATGTGGACAATAAAATTCGTTATTCCCTGAAACAATTAATGAAGAAAAAGCAAGCTAATGGGCGCTGTGTAGTGCTTGAGCTCAGCTCTTCATCCCATCGCTTCGAGTGGAGTTATAGGCAATGAGCTCGGATTCACGCAATGAACATAAAGGAGACCTCACTGGCACCCATGTAAGCCGTCGCGGGGCCTTAGGGAGAGTACTCAGTCGGGGTTCTGCGGTCTTAGCGCTGGGCTCATTGGGGTCTATTGCTCGAGTCTCTGCGCAGTCGGGAGGAGATTGCGGCAATTTTCCTTGTGAGCCGGGTGGCACCTTGGATTTTCCGCAGCGCAGACTGCCAAGACCGGCGTGGGGGCATGACCGTCGAATGTTTTCCTTGGGTGCCGCCAGACTTGCCATTGACGCTTCCCGTACATTAATGCAGCACTTAGTGCTGCCACTCTTTGGTCATTTACCCTTTCACACAGCGGGTCGAGCACATTTGCATATGGTGTTACGAGAGGAAGATACAGGCACTAGCTTGTCGAGCAATGCTGAACGGTACTTTCAGGGGGAAACCGATGCATTAGTGGCGCAACTGCATTTCGAGGCGGTTGAGGCGGCCTATCGTACGGTGGATACATTGGCCGTTTTGCATGGATCGGCAGTCAATACGTCGAGCGGGGCGCTGTTATTTGTGTCCCAGGCGGGGTCGGGAAAATCGACCTTGGCCGCGGCCCTTGCGGCCCGAGCCTTTGATTACTTAGCGGATGACGTGTGTCCCATCACTCGGGCCGGGGAGCTGGTACCGGTGCCGGCCTCGCACGTTATGAAACAGGGTAGCTGGCCGTTACTGGCCGCAGACTACCCGGAACTGACTAACCTGCCTGAGCGGCAGCGAATGGGGCAGACGGTGAAGTATGTGCCGCCATTGCAGTCACACAGCAGTGCATCCAACGCAGAGGGAATGACACCGCGACCTGTGCGAGCCGTGGTTTTCTCAGAGTATTGCCCCGACATGAGGGAGTCACTGGTGGCGCTAACCCCGGCGAAAACATCTGCCGCACTCTTGGCGTCCGGCAGTTTGCGTGGGGAGGGAAGTGCCCTGGGGTTAGCTCATTGGCTTGAGTCAGTGCCCACTTATTATCTCAGTTACTCCCAGGTAACTGCAGCCGAAACGCTACTGCAATCAGCCTAGCATGGCCGATGGCGACGACCGGCAGATACCCGCGGCCAACACAGTAACACTGGCCAGCACAATACAGAACACTGCCGACCTGCATAAAACAGCCCAGACCCGTGGCTCGCTTTTAGCATCCCGCTAGGCACTGTTTTTGGCCTAGGGCTACACTGACGACAGTGCTAACCCTTATTGAGCACCCAACCCGACCCGTCAGTGCTACAGAACCCCGCATTCTCGGCGCCTAGAGGCCAGTCAACCCCTAGTAAACGTTAGTTTCATATAGGGGTTGTAGTTAGGAAAGTAGTGTATGAATTTTAAAATGCCCAGCTTTTTCATCAGTTCTGCGACGCCACCAATAAAACGATGTCTTTTCCTGAACTCAGTATCCTGAGCGAATCTTAAGACTAACTCGTCAATAATCTCCGTTTCATCACTCATCACTAACCTCAGGGAGTACTCACTCTGGCCAAGAAATTGACGCACGTCAGCTTTCTTTACAAAATTGAGCGAATCCCATAGGCCGACACAGTCATTGTTTTTCTCAAACCGATAAATGTAACGTTGGAAAAGTGTATGGGTGACGTATTTATTAACGATAACGGGAATCCTGAAATGCGATTCATAGGGAAATCCATAATTTGGGCACATGACGAGTAATTTTCCACCGACCTGTAAATGATCTGTAGCCCAATCTAAGAAATGACGCCAATCGTTAACATGCTCGAAAACGTTGACGCAATAAATAGCATCATATTTTTCTTCAGGGTGATGATCTCCATAAGCCTCAGTTTTCATGTTGACGTTCATCTGGCTAACGACCCCAGTGAATGTCTCGAGTTGAGCGAATCCATCGAAAAAAGGTTCTATGCCACTAAATCGATGATGCGGAAATTCCTCAGCCAGCATAGACAGTAATACGCCATAGCCACAGCCCACTTCTAATATGTTGGCCTGACCCCCTAACGAAGCAATGTTTGTTTGTAGCTGTGAATGAGCAAAATGAGCTTCTTCCAGCAACAGCGCCGAATGGTTTAAGTTCAATTCATTGAGTGTTTTAACAACACCGTAGCCTTTCATTGTCCCCTATTCGCGCGTAGCTGCTCTATGGCACCCTTACCTGTTATAGACTGAAACGAACACATTTGCATGTTACTTTGTGCCATTTAATCAGGCTCCACGTGGTCACCACCTCTCAGCGATACAACATGGCGCCATGCGCGGCGTTTGTAATCGGTGGTTGCGAGCAACCCGTCGTCTCACCGTCAGTAGCTACACTAACTAGCTAGGGTTCGGTTTGCTGTCCCGCTCGCTGATCCTCCCGCCAAAAGGGCTAGCCAAGTCAGGCCTGGGTAAATCGCGCACACTATCCTCGTCTATCCTCGTGAATTTCCCGCGTTCTCTCCCAGACCCAAGCACTCGCCACAATAGCCTCAATAGTGGTATGCGTCGGCTGCCAATCTAGCACGTCCTTTGCCCGTGTAGCGTCAGCGACCAGCGTCGCCGGGTCGCCCTTGCGCCTAGCCCCTATACTGTAGTCAATGGTCGCGCCCACCGCTTGCTCGCAAGCAGCCAATACTGCCTTGACGGAAAAGCCCACCCCGTTGCCCAGATTACAGGCGATGAATCCCTGATGATCAGCGAGGTAATTCATGGCGTGCAGGTGTGCATTGGCCAGGTCTTCGACGTGAATATAATCGCGAATACAGGTGCCGTCAGCGGTGGGGTAGTCGTCCCCAAAAATGGTCAGCGGTTTGCCTGTTCCCGCCGCGGCCTTGAGCGCAGTGGGAATGAGGTGAGTTTCTGGGTCGTGGGCTTCCCCTAGACTCGCATCGCTGGCCGCACCCGCCGCATTAAAGTAGCGCAAGCACACCGCGCTGAACGGATGGTCGGCGCAGGTACGCTCAAGCAGGTGCTCCATGGCAAGCTTGGTCTGCCCATAGACGCTAATGGGATTTTTGGGGTGCGCTTCACCCAGCGTGTCAGTGATAGGGTTGCCATATACCGCGGCCGTCGATGACAACACACAGCGGTTCCAACCGTTCTCCAATGCTACCGTTAACAAGTGGGCAGTGCCGTCTACATTGTTCTGGTAATACAGCTGGGGTTCTCGGTTCGACTCGGCCACCAGCGACTTGGCGGCAAAGTGAAACACCCCGTCGAAGGTTGTGCCGGCGAGCGCTGTACGCAGCGCGCCCAGATCTTTCAGATCCACCTCTATCACCGCTTGCCCCTGAGTCGCCCAGCGGTGGCCGGTGGAAAAGTCGTCTAACACGGTGGTGCTATGGCCTTGTTGCAACAGTGCCCGCACCGTATGCGACCCGATATAACCTGCGCCGCCAGTGACCAAAAAATGCATGCCGTTCCCCCGACTTATCCAGGTTTCATGGTAGCGGAGATGGCGCGGTGAAAGAACCTGTAGCCCCTCGCCTGTTGAGGCCATCCCAAGGGTTTGGTTCATGCCGAGTGCCATAAAAATCTGGGTCGCCATAATCGCTCTCATTTGCAGGCACTGTCCATCTCTCATCAGCGACGCGATTCGCCTGTCTAACACTTACTGGCCGGCACAGGAACGCTTACCCTATTGGGACAAGCTGTGCTAACGTTCGGTGTCTTTTGCTGCTGGGACGAAGCCATGGCACCCCACAGACATCCACTGTCTACAATCATGCCCACGCCGGCGACGACTGCTGCGACAATCAATATGCCGGCCAACATCCAGAACCCTCGACCTGAGGTAGTGGCGGTTTGGCAAAGGGTATTGGGCGCACTGCTACTGTCTTTGACCACCGTGACGCTGCTAGTGGCCTGCGATAGAACCCCAACTCCCCGCGACCCACTCAATGACCGAGAACCGCTTATCATGTCTACCTCATCATCAATCACCGCCGCTGCCGTTGTGCCCGCACCGAAAGCTCCGGTCCGTATAGTGACCGACAGCCACTGGGGGGTCGAGGTTCAAGACCCGTACCGGTATTTAGAAGACCAAGACGCGCTCGAGGTGGTGTCCTGGTTTAAGGGTCAAGCCGCCCATGCCCAGGCAGTTCTTGGCCAGCTGCCCCAGCGCGACGCCCTCTATGCGCGCTTAGTGGAGCTGGACGAGGGCGCCCCCTACACCACCTTTGGTGTTCGCCAGTTGGCGAATGGCGGGCGCTTTTATTTGCGCCGCAATGCCGGGGAAAATCTGGCTAAGCTGTACTATCAACCGTCCCCCAAGCAGCCCCCCCAGCTCCTTATTGATCCGGAAAACCTCAGTGCCCCTGAGGAGCAGCACTACGCGCTGGGTGGCTACATGCCCTCCTCGGACGGACGCATCGTGGTCTATGGTTTGGCTCAGGGAGGGTCTGAGCAAACCACCTACCACCTGTTAGATGTCCTCTCGGGAGAGCCTCTCGATGCGCCCATCAGTCATATAGAGACGGCCTACAATCGGCCAATGTGGAGCGCAGATAATCGCGGCTTTTTTTACAGTCGTCGCCAAGATCTACCCGACGATGCGAACGACATTGACATCTATAAAAAAACCGAGGTGCGCCACCATGTCATGGGCACCGACCCCAAAGATGATGCACTCATTGTCGGCTTTGGGCATTCTTCCCGGTTGCCGCTACTCGATACCGACTTCCCAAGCCTGTGGCTGACTCCCGACTCAGCGCACGCCGTGTTAAAGGTCAAGCACGGTGACAATAACGAAATCTCACTGTTTACTGCGCCGGTCGATCAGCTTTTGGACGACAATATTCCTTGGGTGCGCATTGCCAATGAGGCCGATTGGGTCAGTGATTTCGCGGTAAAAGGCGAGTTCATTTATCTGCTCACCGCCCGGGATGCGCCGCGCTACCAGCTGCTCAAAACGGCGCTCTCGGCCCCCAGGTTGGATACCGCCCAAGCCGTTATTGGTCCAAGCGATAGGGTCCTCAGTGGTGTGGCGGCGGCAAAGGATGCCCTGTATGTCGAGACCAAACGTGACGGGGTCAGTGGCGTGCTTCGGCTGACGCAAGACGGGACGGTCACACCCTTGGTGACCCCCCGGGGGGGCGCCGGGTATATCTCGGGTATTTCCCCCCACGTGGACGGCATCTTGCTCTATGAAAGCGCCTGGATTCAGGGCGGGGTTCGCTACGCCTATGACCCCAAGGATAATACCTTCACCGACACCGGCATGGTACCCAAGGGCCAATTTGACAACCTGGACGGCTTGGTCGCCAAGGAGGTGCTTGTTCCCTCCCACGACGGCACCCCGGTACCCTTGAGTATTTTGCACCGGGCAGACTTAGTGCTCGATGGTAGTCACCCCACCATTGTCTACGGCTACGGCAGCTATGGCATTTCCATGGACCAAAATTTTTCGCCCCTGCGCTTGGCATGGCTTGAGCGCGGTGGCGTCTATGCCATTGCCCATGTCCGCGGTGGCGGCGAGTATGGGCAGGAATGGCACTATGCAGGACGCATGGGCAACAAACCCAATACCTGGCTCGACCTCATTGCCTGTGCGGAGTACTTGGTGCGCGAGAGCTATACCGCCCCTGCACATATGGCGCCTATGGGCGGCAGTGCGGGTGGCATTTTAGCCGGCCGATCGGTGACGACCCGACCCGATCTGTTTGGGGCTGCCGTCATGCAGGTGGGCATGCTCGACGCCATCCGCGCGGAGACCACTACCAATGGCGTACCCAATATTAAAGAGTTTGGTACCGTCACCGAGGAGGACGGTTTTGAGCATTTGCTGGCAATGAGCGCCTATCATCAGGTCGATGAGCGCCAATCTTACCCCGCCACCTTGCTCACCCATGGCTACAACGACAGTCGGGTCAACGTGTGGATGTCAGGGAAAATGGCGGCGAAGCTGCAAGCGGCCAACGGTGACGAAGGTCCGCCAGTGTTGTTGCGGGTCGATTTTGACGCAGGCCATGGCATTGGCTCTACCCGGGCACAGGTACTTGAGCAAATCGCCGACATCTACGCCTTCCTGTTTTGGCAGCTCGGGGGCAACTGAACGTGGGTTGATCCCTGAGGACGGTTCGCTGAGACGGTAAAAAACAACAACCTAGCTATTGGGTTTGTCACTCAGTGGGCAAACCCTGGGTGGCAGTGCTGCCACCCAGGGCTAGGCCAGCGTCCTAGTGGGGGGCTGACGCCGAGCACTAAGCCACCACAAAATAAACGCTAAACACACCGGCTAGGCTGAAAAGCCTTCAGCGAGCAGTAATAACCGCTGGTGCAGCGCATCGGTGGCGTTGTATAAGTCCTGCAATGAGCCCCTGTTATCAAGCACTTCATTTGCCTGCTCGCAGCGCTCATCCCGTGTCAGTTGGGCGGCCATAATACGCTTCACCAAGGTCTCCTCGTTGTTATCTCGAGCCATGGTGCGCTCAAGCTGAACGGTCTCTGGAACATCTACGACCACCACGTAATGGGCGAAGATGTTCTGCCCTGACTCCAACAGCAAAGGCGAGCTGAGCACGGCATAAGGTGAGGTGGCATGGGCAAGCTGTTCGCTCATTTCTATGCGAATAGCCGGGTGAGTCACACTTTCCAGCCAATGACGCTCGGCGGAATTTTCAAACACTATGCTGCGCAGTGCCGCGCGGTTAAGCGTACCGTCAGCGTGCATTATTGACTGCCCGTAGCGCTCTCTAATGGCATCTAAGGCGGGACGTCCCGGCTCGACAACCACTCGGGCGACGACATCGGCGTCGACTACCGCAATGCCATAGCTTTGGAGACGGTCGGTGACCGCAGATTTACCGCTACCAATGCCTCCTGTTATACCCACGGTGAAGCGCATAAGGTCGTTGTCCTGAATGAAACTTGGGCTATCGATAGGCTGCATAGATGGGTCATGGGAGTGACGGGCTGATGCCGAGCATCTAGAAACCCACGGCGTTAAAATAGAAGCCTGTTAGCCGATCACCAAAAAACAAACACAGTAACCCCGCCCCCGCCAGAAACGGCCCAAAGGGCATGGGTATTTCTCTGCCGCGCTGTTGGATGAGCACCAAGCCAATACCAACAGTGGCGCCAACAAAGGACGATAAAATAATGATCAGGGGGAGGGACTGCCAGCCAAACCAAGCACCCAGCGCTGCCAGCAGTTTAAAATCGCCGTAGCCCATACCTTCTTTACCGGTGATTAATTTAAAGAGCCAGTACACGCTCCACAGAGCGAGATAACCACCCATGGCCCCCAATACGGATGAGTTGAGGTCGACAAAGGTGCCGGACAGATTAAAAAGCAAGCCCAGCCATAGTAACGGTAGCGTGATGCTGTCGGGTAATAGCTGGGTATCCACATCGATGGCGGTCAGCGCCACTAGACTCCATATGATGACCAATGCCCCCGTGAGCTCCCAGGTGAACCCGAAGGTCAGTGCGGCAGCTAATGACAGTATGCCAGTCAGTAGTTCGATGAGTGGATAACGCCAAGAAATTCCTGCACCACAGGCCGCGCAGTGGCCACCGAGGAAGACAAAGCTGAGAATGGGAATATTGTGCCAGGGCTTAATACCGACGCCACAGTTAGGGCAACTCGAATTGGGGAACACCAGCGAGATGGACCTGTCGGTTGGCGTCTCTTGGTCGAGCAGCTCGCAGCACTCACGCCGCCAGCCCTGTTCCATTATTGTGGGTAGTCGAAAAATCACGACGTTAAGAAAGCTACCCACTACCAGACCTAATAGGGTCACGGCGGTGCTGAGAAACCACGGGGTGTGTAGCGCTTCAAGCACGGGTCGCTCCTAATGGATCGGGTTTATGACTTGATGCCCGCGGGTTAAATCACGGAGCCAAGCATGAAAATGGGTAAATACATGGCAATCATCAATCCACCGACCAAAACCCCCAAGATAGACATAATAATAGGCTCCATTAAGGAACTCAAACTGTCGACTGCGTTGTCAACCTGCGCTTCATACTGGTCGGCCACCTTTGCGAGCATCTCATCGAGTGATCCTGACTCCTCACCAATAGACGTCATTTGCAACAGCATGGAGGGGAATAACCCCGTCGAGCGAATCGCTTGATAGAGCGAAGTACCTGAGGTGACATCATCGCGGATCTGGCGCACCGCCCTGGCATACACAGCATTGCCTGCAGCCCCAGCAGTAGAGTCTAGCGCTTCCACCAATGGTACGCCCGCCGCAAAGGTGGTCGATAATGTTCGAGAAAAGCGCGCGACTACCGAGTCGTGGACAATTCCGCCCACAATGGGCAGTTTCAATGCCAGCCTGTCGACACTGTCTCGAAACGACTTCGAGCGCAGTATGGCTTGCGAGTAGGCCCAACCGGCAGCAAATAGGCCAAGAAGAACAATAAACCACCACTCTTGCATCGTTTCCGAGATACCCAAAACAAACAGCGTAAAGGCGGGCAGATCGGAGCCGAAGGATGAGAAGGTTTCTGCAAATTGCGGTACGACCTTGACTAACAAAATACCGGTAACGACAATCGCCACCACCACAACCGCGGCGGGGTAGGTCATGGCTTTCTTGATTTTTGCCTTGAGGGCTTCGGTTTTTTCCTTATAGGTGGCAATCCGGTCGAGCATGACCTCGAGGGTACCTGAATCTTCGCCGGAGCCGACAAGACTGCAAAACAGCTCATCGAAGTATTTTGGATGGCGGGCTAACGAGGCGGCAAACCCCCCGCCAGCCGATACCTCATCTTTAATTTCAGTCACCAGCGTTTTCATCGTCGGATTATCGACGCCTTCGGAGACAATATCGAAGCTTTGTACCAACGGTACGCCCGCACGCATCATAGTGGCCATTTGACGGGTAAAAATGGCAATGTCCGCAGGCTTTATTTTTTTGCCACCAAAGGAGAACAAGGGCTTCGCTTTTTTCTTAACACTCTTAGCATTGATGCCTTGTTTTCGCAGTTGAGCCTGGGCAAGCGCTTTACTGGCGGCGGAAACTTCGCCCTGGCTTTTTCGGCCATTGCGATCGGTTCCCGTCCAGACGAATTTATTGTCAGTTGCCATGTGCGTTTAATGTCTCTGAAAGTTAATCGGTGGTTACGCGGTTGACCTCAGCCAAACTAATAAGACCCGCTGCACATTTTTTGAGTGCTGCCGTACGCAAGTCATCGAAGCCCTCTGCTCTGGCCTGCTGGTTTATTTCTATTGAGTTACCGCCGTCCATGATAGTACTGGCAATGGCTTTGGTCAGCTTAACGACTTCGTAAATGCCTACTCGGCCTTTATAGCCGTCTTTGCAGGCATTGCAGCCGACCGGTCGCTTAATCGAGGCATGTTCCAATATCTCATCGGTAAAGCCCAGCTCTCGGAGCGCGTCATAAGGCACGTCGGTTTCAAGCACGCTACATTGCTTGCATAGCCGCCGAGCCAATCGTTGCGCAATAATGAGCGATACGGATGCGGCGATATTAAAGGCGGGAACACCCATGTTGAGCATGCGTGTGATCGTTTCTGCGGCACTGTTGGTGTGCAGCGTAGACAGGACCAAGTGACCGGTCTGGGCGGCCTTAATGGCAATTTCTGCGGTCTCCAAGTCGCGAATCTCACCGACCATAATAATATCTGGATCTTGTCGGAGAAAGGAGCGGAGTGCTTGCGCAAAGTCCAAACCCACTTTGTTGTTTACCAGTACCTGGTTAACCCCCTCCATGTTAATTTCAACCGGGTCTTCAGCGGTGGATATATTGCGCTCGGGAGTATTCAGAATCCCCAGGCCGGTATAGAGCGATACGGTCTTACCCGAACCGGTTGGGCCAGTGACTAAAATCATTCCCTGAGGCCGCGACAAGGCATCCATGTACAGCGCTTTCTGCTCGGCCTCATAGCCGAGTGCGTCAATGCCCATTTGCGCGGAGGTCGGGTCCAAAATACGCAGGACAATTTTCTCACCAAACATGGTGGGCAGGGTGTTAACACGAAAATCAATGGAGCGGTTCTTAGAGAGTTTCATCTGAATGCGCCCATCTTGCGGGACCCGCCGCTCAGAAATATCCATTTGTGACATGACCTTGAGGCGTGCGGACAGGCGCGGTGCCAAGTTGCGTGGTGGACGCACGACCTCTCTCAATATCCCGTCAGTTCGAAAGCGCACGCGGTAGTCTTTTTCATAGGGCTCGAAATGTATGTCGGACGCTCCCTGCTTAATGGCGTCTAACAGCACTTTATTTATAAAGCGAACAATAGGCGTGTCGTCTATATTGCTGCTGTCTTCATCCTCATCGCTATCACCGGCCGCACCCTCGGTGATCTCAAGATCAAACTCCTCATCGTCACCCAGCTCACCTATGTTGTTATCTAGGGAATCCTGCTCGTCGAGCACATCCCCTAAGACTTTGGTGAGGATTTTTTCATCGACGAGGACTGCATCGGTGGTTATGCCGGTAGCAAACTTGATTTCGTCGAGGGCGGTCAGGTTGGTGGGATCGGAAATGCCGATGAACAAGCGATTGCCGCGCCTACACAAGGGCAGGACTTGGTGCTTACCCATGAGTGCATGGGGCACCAATTTTTCCGGCATAGCGGTGAGGTCTAATGAGGCCACATCAAACAGGGGAATGCCAAACTCTTTAGATGCGGCTTCTGCCAGCGCGTGGCTGTCCACCTCCAACACATCAATAAAGTAGCGCACTAGCGATAGGCCCAATTGGCTGGCTTCTTTGGCTGCTCCATGCGCCTGGTCATCAGAAATAATGGATTCGCGAGCGAGGCTGCCAGCTAGGCCTGACGCCTTAGAGGAGGATGAAATAGCTGCACGTGTGTTCATCGCTATAGGTGACTACCCATGGTTGGTATACAGAGCTTAACAAACAACGTTTCGTAAAGCACGATGGCGTTTATGTGCGTAACAAGCCGGTGTGGAGCCGATTGCTAGGGGTGTCTACATCATGACATTATCAAATGTCATGTCGGCCACCACATCGGCGTCAAAAATATTTAAGGCGCTGACCAGTGCATAACAGTGTTTCCGGTAGATAAAGGGGCTGTCATTGGGCATTGCTTGGGTCTCCGTCCTGAACTGTTCGATACCCCGCTCCACAAGTGCGTTGCCACCGACATCAATAGGGTCCTTGGGATAGTTTGATGCCTGCGCCGCCAGTTGGTCGGCAAGCTGTACCACAAGACGTTTTTGCGAGTCGGTTAGGCGCTCTTTCTTAGATGCCAGTATCTGCTCCCAATACCCTGATCCGAGGAGTACCAGTAAATCGTGGGCGGTGGCAATGTTGTCCGCTTTGTAGTTCGCAAACGCGGCGGTAATGATATCTAACGCTACTGACTGCGGTAGCTGTCTGAACACCAGTGCGGCGAGCGTATAGTGCTGTTTCACCAGCGCTTTGTAGGCTATCGCCCGCCATTCACTATTGGTCAGGTAGGGCATCGCATCGTCCGATAGGCGCGATTCTAACTCTAGAACATCATCGTCTAGGAGATCAAGAAAGGTTAAAAAATGGTGATCGGAGGGGTATCTGTTGGAAGCCACTTGCCTTTCATTTCTGATCTGTGCGCGCATTGTCGGATGCCAACACATTGGAAAATTGAGCAGCAGCGCGCCGACAGCGAGTGGTTGCGGAGCTGTCGAATATAACGTGGACGTGGCAGAAATAAACTCAGGGGCAAAGTGAGTGGTTAGGGTGACGGTTTCGTACAGTCGCTTGCTATTGTCAAACAGGAGGTAGTCGACGGAATACTTCTCAAGTTCGTTTTTGAGTGCTGTGGCGTTGCCGCTGGCGATGCTTACTGACCTTGCTAGCAAGGCCAAAGGGTAAAGTATGTTGGTTCGACCATCTATATGCACTTTGTAGTTGGGAGAAAGTTGGTAAATTAGCCATCCCCCGTAGTGCATTGCATTTAGGATGTTGCCCCCCGAGCCAACCCCTGCGAGGTATGTGGTTTCTTCACGTGGCAAAGAGGATTCCAATCGTGGGGTGACCATGGCTTTGGAGACGGTCGCGTAGGCGGCTAAGGCCGTAATGAGCACGGTAAACGGCGCAAGATAAGCGGTTTGATGGCGCATGGTTTTTAGGGTTTTTGCGGATGTTTGCGCTTTTGCTGACAGGATTAGCAGGCAAAATCCCAATGTGATCGCAAGGAATGCCAGCATGCGCACGCGTTCTAATGAGGCAAAGGCCATTACCCCGACCATCACGGCTAAGCCGAATTCTTTGTTCAGAACTGACAGTAAGCAAGCGAACAAGACGAGTGGCCAAACAAAATAGATCTGAGAGAACGTGTCAAAGCGAGTCTGGAACGGCTGATGCTCGGCTATGAGCAGGCTCCATTGCTTTGAAAATGCTAATGCCGCCATGACCGGATGGTTGCCGTCGGGACTCATGATCCCTAGAGCGAGCAGTGCTATACCGCTGGGGAATAGGAAAAGGGCTATATAGCGGTAACGTCGTTGTAGCAGTGTCAGATAAAACACCTGAACGTATAAGCCAAAAAATAGCACATAACCGATAATGGCGGCATGTAACTGTATCCATGCCAACATGATGATGGCTACCAAAGAAAAAGCTCGCCAGTCATAGTGTTTCTGATAGCGCGCAATGGTCGCAAAAGAAAAGCCTACCAACACGTAATCGATGATTTCTGGCCGTAAAAATAATCGATAGTTTAGCCCAAGGATAATGAGACAGAGACCCGCAAAGCTGAGGGGCAGGTAGCTGTTGCGCTTGATAATGGTGACTGCCGACAGCAGTAACAGCACAAGGGTCGAGAGGCGTACAATGCCGGCAGCGGTAAGGAGATCAAACTGTTGGGTTAAAAAATATAGCAGGGCACCGAGTAGGTGGTAATTGCCTGCAAGCGGCTGTGAATCAAAAGTGAAGCTATGCAGATCAACACGGGTACTCTGCCCGGTCAAATAGTCTCTTCCCAGAGACAGAATCCAGTAGGGGTCATAGCTTTGTATGGGGGCTTCTATGGCGATGAAAACGATGGCCAAGAGCGCGATCAAAAAGCCTACGCCGGTTGCCAGTACTATGAAGGGAGTAAAGCGCGCCCTCATTCCCCCAGGGCGCGATGAGGCGTCAATGATCACATTGACGCCGTGGCGTTAGCACAAACCTGCAGCAATGCAGCTAGATCCAGTATCTGCCCAATTCAACGTACCGCCGGCGGTGGTTGCGGTAAGTACGTATGTTTCTGAATCAACGTCAGTACTGCCGGTTGCGGTTACTTGACCTGAAGCTAGGGTTATAGTGTCGACGTAGCCCGCCTGTTGTATCTCAGTGATATTTATTCCTACTTGAGTGGCTGTTGCACATGCTGCCAGTGAACCCTCTGTTTGGTAGCAAATGTCGATGGCTTGACGCGCGGAGGACACAGAGGCAATGACCTCGCTAAATTTGGCTTTTTTGGTATAGGTTTGGTAGGCCGGTAAGGCTACCGCCGCCAAAATGCCGATAATGGCAATGACGATCATCAGTTCGATGAGCGTAAAACCTGTTTGCTGTTGATGGTTTTTCATAGTGTCAATTCCTTTTTTACCTGATGGTGTGTGGTCGTACGTTTGTTACCGTGCTTAATGTATTTACCACCCCAATGTTGTACCGCTGCGAGGCTGGCGATCGGCTGCAGTAGCGCCGTAGTCTGTGACTGCGGCGCTACTCACCCCGGATGCAGCAAGTTACGTGCCAGTTGTTGTCGAGCGGTTAAAAACCCCGAGAAAGTCGCCGTTATAGTGTGCGATGCGCGGGTGAGAGCCCCCCATTAATGGTTCTCAGTTGACGGTTTGCGTCGCACCCTTGACAAAAATGGTCACATAGTCACGCAGGGGTCGATGGTTGTAGGACCGATCGGCTAAGCTATTTCACTAAACCAGTCGGCATCCGGGCGTGTTTCGGGCACCTGCCGTTCTCGCAGCGGTCTCGCTGGATTGCCCGCCATGACGGTCCAGTTCGGCACATCTTTGGTGACCACGGCACCGGCTCCAATGAAGGCGCCCTCGCCAATGGCGATATTGGGGAGCACTGTTGCGTTGGTTCCAATCGTCGCGTAATCGCCAACGGTTACGCGACCAGCGATTGCCGCCGCGCCCATGACATGTACACCGTTGCCCAGCTGACATTCATGGTCGACCGAGGCGTTGGTGTTGACGATACACTGAGATCCTAACGTGCAAAATTTATTAATGACTGCTCCTGGCATAACCACCAAGCCCGCGCCTGCGACAGTACTTTGATCGATAAAACAATGGTCGGCGATGACATCGATTGGGCAGAGTGCTAGCTTTTCTAGTTCGGTGTGAATGTCCATCCTTGCCTTACCATGTTCGGCACCAATGGCCACAATAAAGTGGGACAAGCACGGCAGAAAATGGCAAAAATCGGCTTTATTTTTGGATACCTCAAGTGCGTTTGGGAAGCTGGGCAGCGCAGCTTGCGGGCTGTGTAAAATAACTTTCATAGCATCATGGCCCCGAGAAGTTAGCCATAAGTCGTGTAACAGTCTGGCCTGACTCGTGACACCCCAAATCAATAGTCCGTTCATTGTTAGCCGCCTCGAGTGAGCTTGGTCAATGCCTATTGCGAGCAATGGTAGTCCATCATACAGTGGTGAGCCTATATCGTAACGCTTCAGGGAGGTTTGCATGGACCTGTCAATAGTTTCCCCCGTTTATATGTCAGCGTCCACTGTGCTGCCATTGGTTCAGGAACTGACAACCGTACTCGGTGAGCAGGGGTTGGGCTGCTACGAAATTATCCTTGTGGATGACGGCTCTTCGGATCAATCTTGGCAGCAAATGGTGATTGCCAGCGAGCGCTACCCCCACGTCCTTGCGATTCGCTTGAGCCGTAACTTTGGACAGCACAATGCCATTGCTGCCGGATTAGATCGATCGACAGGCGACGTGGTGGTGGTGATGGACTGCGATCTGCAAGATCGTCCCGCAGAAGTCCCCCATTTGGTCGCCAAACTGCGAGCTGAACCACACGCTGAATGCGTGCTTGCAGTGCGCGCAAATCGACAAGATTTTTTTTTGAAGCGTATCTCCAGCACGGTATTTTATTTATTACTGCGTTTGTTGACCGGGGTGCATCTCGATTCGCGAATCGCGAATTTTGGCGCTTATTCGGCAAAGATGGTGAAAGTTATCAATAGCCTGCGTGAGCCAGATCGTTCGTTCCCGTTTTTTGTACACTGGGTGGGCTTCGAGAAAGCCTACCTTGAAGTTCAGCACGCGCCCCGCCACTCCGGCCGGAGCAGCTATTCTTTTTATGCCTTGATGAAGCTTGCTGTAAACGTTGGTATGGGCGTTTCTGATCGACCGATGCGACTTGTTATGGGGGTCGGGGCCATTCTCTGTACGACAGCATTTTTTTTCGGGGTGGGGCTTCTCTTCCGCTACGCTGCTGGACAAGTATCCGAGCCCGGTTATGCGAGCATTATTCTTTCGTTATGGTTCTTCAGTGGCATTATTGTGCTGTTATTGGGTTTTGTCGGCCTGTATGTGGGCAAAATTTACTTGGCCACGAAACAAAGACCCATCTACGTGGTCAACGAAAGGCTAAAAGATGACCTGTGAATTTCATGCTAGCGCCGTCAAGTTGCGACTATGTTGCGCCTGTAATCCCGTGGTCATTAGGTGAAAGCGTTCACGCAGTTAATGCGATTTTTTTTCGTGGGCGTAGTCAATAATCTAGCGCTTTTCTGCGCGTATCTATTGCTAACGGCCGCGGGGGTAAAGGCCTTGCTTGCCATGACCGCTGTTTTCGTTTCGGGAATATTTTTATCCTGGTTTTTCAATGCTCGTTTCACTTTTAAGCAACGCTTAAACCGGGCTAGCGCTGGTCGAAATAGCGTAGCCTACGCCGCCGCCTATTTATTAAATGTGGGTTTACTGTGGTGTGCCTACTCTCTCTGGGGTATCCCTCATCAGATAGCGCAAGGGTTGATTATGGTACTGTTGGCGGCGATGCTGTTCCTCGCGCAAAAATATTGGGTATTTGCGCAACACCCAAAGAGGCCCATGGCTTGAGTCAAAGTCAACGGATACCGTTCAACCGGCCCTACATGACCGGTAATGAGCTCAGGTACATAGAAAAAGCCCACGCGGATGGTCGGTTGGCGGGTGATGGTGATTTTACTCACTTATGCCGAGAGATGCTTGAAAGCTATACCGGAACGCGAGCGGCACTGCTCACGCATTCCTGTACCGCAGCACTTGAAATGACGGCATTATTGACCAACGTTCAGCAGGGAGACGAGGTAGTGATGCCGTCGTTTACCTTCGTTTCCACGGCCAATGCGTTCGTGATGCGTGGCGCGATTCCCGTATTTATCGATATTCGCCCAGATACATTGAATATGGATGAAACGTTAATCAACGATGCGCTGACGGAGAAAACTAAAGCCATTGTGCCCGTGCACTATGCGGGGGTGCCCTGTGAAATGGATGTTATTTGCTCCATTGCTCACGAAAACAATGTGTACGTTATTGAAGACGCGGCGCAGGGCGTGGGCAGTACGTACAAAGGCGCGGCGCTTGGTGCTATAGGGGACTTTGGCGCTTATAGCTTCCATGAAACCAAGAATATTATTTCCGGGGAGGGCGGCGCCTTACTCGTTAATCGTGAGCACTTCATTTTGCCGGCAGAAATGATCAGGGAAAAAGGTACAAACCGTGCGCAATTTTTTAGAGGGGAAATCGATAAATATACGTGGCAAAGCATCGGTTCTTCCTTCTTGCCGGGCGAGCTGACAGCGGCGTTTCTTTTGGCGCAGCTAGAGGCCGTACAAGATATCACCGACAGGCGCGTAGACTTATGGCGTCAATACCACCAAGCCCTGCTACCGTTAGAGGCGTCCGGTCAATTGCGCCGTCCAGTCATTCCAATGCACACCAGTCATAACGGGCATATGTATTACGTGGTATTAGATCACCGCTACGACCGTGCCAAGGTGATCGCGCACTTGGACGGTGCCGGTATCCACGCGGTATTTCACTATGTCCCGCTGCATTTATCCCCTGCCGGACAGCGGTTTTGTCGACAGCACAGTACTCTCAACAACACAGAGCAACTAGCAAATCAATTACTCCGACTGCCCTTGTGGTTAGGCATGACATCGGCGGATATTGAGCGCATAGCTTCTGCTTTGACGGTCGCGCTCAGAGCCTAATGGCTCGATTTGCTGGGGCTTCTTCCATGACCGGATAACTGGTACTTTCCTGCACCCCAGGCAGCTGCATGAGGCTGCCGCCTAAAAACTCCCGGTAGGCGCTCATGTCTTTGACCCGGGCCTTAATGAGGTAGTCGAAATTACCGGCCACTAAGTGACATTCCTCTACCTCGGGCACATCTTGGATGGCGTCGGTAAATTCAGCGAAGGCGTTGCCGGCGGTGCGCACCAAGGTAATCTGAACAAACACGACCAAGCCTTTACCTAGTTTTGCCGGGTTTAGGTCAGCGTGATAGCCCCGAATGTAATCTTCGCGCTCTAGCCGCTTAACCCGCTCTTTGCAGGGCGTCGTGGTTAAGCCCACTTGCCGTGCCAATTCAGCGTAGCTGATGCGCGCCTTTTGTTGCAGTAAGCGCAGCAGATTGCGGTCAATCCGACTGAGTGAACCGTCGCTCATGCCACTCTCCTGTTAGGTTATGCCGCTCGGGTTACACGGCGATATTCATGGTCGATGTCGATGGTGGTGGGTGCGTTAGCCCCAGAAGCGATAAATACCCCTATGCTTATAGCAAAAGCATTTACTGCAGTCATATCCGCTTAATAACTGCATAAAATAAGTCATATCCACTGTTTAATACCTAAATATATAGAATAAAAGAAACATTTTTCTCGGTATTTTGACGACATTTGCAATGAGCGTTGTTAACACGCCCATTCCATGGCGACAACATCCACATCTGAGGTGCCCAATGATCATTGGTATTCCCAAGGAAATTAAAAATCACGAGTACCGGATTGGCTTGACGCCCGCGGGTGTGCGCGAGCTGGTGGCGGTGGGGCATGAGGTTTATGTCGAAACTCAGGGCGGTGAAGCAATAGGCTTTGACGATGCGGCCTACCTTAACGTGGGAGCAACCATCGTGCCCGACGCCGCCGACGTCTTTGCCCGTGCAGAGCTGATTGTAAAAGTGAAAGAACCACAGCCTGATGAATGCCGGCGACTCCGAGAGGGCCAGCTGCTGTTTACCTACCTGCACCTTGCGCCTGATCCTCAGCAGGCCCAGTTACTGCAGGCCTCGGGGGCCTCAGCGATCGCCTATGAAACGGTGACCAATGCCCGCGGGGGACTACCTTTACTCGCGCCAATGAGCGAGGTGGCGGGGCGCATGTCAGTGCAGGCTGGTGCTTATCACCTGGAGAAGGCGCAGGGTGGCAACGGTACGCTGCTCGGCGGTGTGCCCGGCGTGGAACCCGGTAAAGTGCTCATTTTGGGCGGCGGGGTGGTGGGCACCAATGCGGCACGAATGGCCGCAGGGATGGGTGCCCAGGTGACCGTTTTAGATCGTTCAGTGGAGCGTCTACAACAGCTGGATGATTTGTTTCAAGGACGTGTCGTGGGTGTTTATTCGACCGAGGACGCACTAGAGCGTTACGCCCTCGACGCCGACCTTGTGGTGGGTGCAGTACTGGTGCCTGGTGCGTCGGCACCTACACTCATTCGGCGTTCTCACGTCAGCGCTATGAACAGCGGTGCGGTCGTGGTGGATGTCGCCATTGACCAGGGGGGTTGCTTTGAAACCTCCCACGCGACCACGCACCAAGACCCCACCTATGTTGTTGATGGTGTCGTCCATTATTGTGTCGCCAACATGCCCGGGGGTGTTGCACGCACGTCGACCATGGCCCTGACCAATGCCACCTTGCCTTACGTCTTGGCATTGGCCAGTGAAGGGCTGGGAGCCTTACACACAGATAAGCACTTGGCGGCCGGGCTTAACGTTCATGCGGGTCAGATTACCCATCGGGCGGTGGCCGACGCGTTGGGGACGGACTATTTGCCGGTAGATAAAGCGTTAAATAGTTGTCTGCGGTCAGCGTGAACCGTCAGGTATGTTCCCTAACCTGACTGCTGACCAAGGCCACCCGTCACGGAGCAGGGCGTCTGCGACTAGGGATGGTCGCAGCCAAGCCCACAGGGGATGTGCTTCTATCGCTCGTCTACTGCGGCTTTAAATGCCCGACGCCGCTGATGCAACAGCGGTTCGGTATAACCGCTAGGTTGCTCAGTGCCTAAACGCACCAAATCCCAGGCGGCATTGAACGCCACGTTGCGAGTGAGGTCCGCGGCCATGGGTTGGTAGCTGGGGTCCGAGGCATTTTGCCTATCGACTACCGCGGCCATACGCTCCATGGTCGCGCGTACTTGCGCTTCACTGACAACACCGTGGCGAATCCAATTGGCTAAGTGCTGACTCGATATGCGCAGTGTGGCGCGATCTTCCATGAGTCCGACGTTATTGACGTCGGGTACTTTAGAGCAGCCCACCCCGTGGTCAATCCAGCGGACCACGTAGCCGAGAATGCCCTGCGCGTTGTTGTCTAACTCGCGCTGGATGGCTGTCTCATCCATTCCTGCGGCACCTTGTAAGGGGATCGCCAACAGGTCGTCAATGTTGCGTCGGGGTGACCCTTTTAATGTCGCTTGCACGGCGACGACATCGACGTCGTGATAATGGGTGGCATGCAGTGTGGCGGCGGTGGGTGAGGGCACCCAAGCGGTGTTGGCACCGGCTTTTGGGTGACCGACTTTGGCGTCAAGCATGGCCGCCATTCTATCGGGCATGGCCCACATACCTTTGCCGATTTGGGCGCGACCCTGCAAGCCGCAGGCGAGGCCCACGTCGACGTTCCAATCCTCGTAAGCGTTAATCCAGGTTTCACCTTTCATAGCCGATTTGGCGGTAAATGCACCGGCTTCCATGGAGGTATGAATTTCATCACCGGTGCGATCAAGGAAGCCAGTATTGATAAACACTACCCGCTCACTGGCGCGATTTATGCACTCAGCAAGATTGACGGTAGTGCGTCGCTCCTCATCCATGATGCCGATCTTAATGGTGTTTTTAGCCAGCCCAAGTACCTGTTCGACGCGCGCCAATAAATCGACGGTGAAACTGACTTCATCGGGGCCGTGCATTTTCGGTTTCACAATATAGATACTGCCCGCTCGGGAATTGCGCAGGGGACCCTCACTACGCACATCGTGTACCGAACAGAAGCTGGTGAACAGCGCATCCATAATCCCTTCGGGGATTTCCTCACCTTGGGCGGTTAAAATGGCGTCGTTGGTCATTAAATGGCCGACGTTACGGACAAACATGAGGCTGCGTCCGTGCAGTGTTAGGGGCTCTCCGTCGGGAGCAATAAACACCCGGTCTGCATTCATGCGCCGCGTCATTACCTGACCGCCTTTGCTGAAGCTTTCTTCCAGAGTGCCTTTCATGAGGCCCAACCAGTTGCGGTAGACCGCGACTTTATCCTCGGCATCGACCGCAGCCACTGAGTCTTCACAGTCCTGAATGGTCGTCAGGGCCGATTCTACGCACAGGTCTTTGATCCCCGCCGGATCGGTCCTACCAATGGCGTGCTCTCGGTCAATTTGAATCTCGACGTGTAGCCCGTGGTGCTTGAGAAGCACGCCGGTCGGTTGATCGGTGGTACCGGCATAGCCCACCCATTGCTCGCCATGGATAAGATGGTCAATAGCCTTGTTTTTGAACGCGACCTGCAAGGCACCGTTGATGATCGAGTACCCGGTGGCCTCGCTGTGACTATGTGACTGCAGGGGAAAATGCTGATCGAGAAAGTGGCGTGCCCAGGCAATGACCTTATCGCCACGGATTGGGTTGTAAGCATCGGCGCGCTCAGCACCATCCGTCTCAGGGATGACATCAGTGCCATAAAGCGCATCGTATAAACTGCCCCAGCGCGCATTGGCGGCGTTTAAACCAAATCGAGCATTCATTACCGGGACAACGAGTTGCGGTCCGGGTGTATGGCTAATTTCGATGTCAACGTTGTCAGTGGTGACCTGAACCGCCGTCGGTTCGGGTAGCAAGTAAGCTATCTCGTATAAAAACGTTTTGTACGCTGCCTTGTCGTAGGCGGCGCCGGGATGCTGGTGATGCCAGGCATTCAGTTTGGCCTGCATGTCTTCCCGAATCTGGAGGAGCTCTGCGTTGCGGGGCATCATGTCCCGCAAGATAGCTGCCATGCCCTGCCAAAAGGTCTCGGGTGTCACCCCGGTACCGGGTGCTATGTGCTGCACCAACAGGTCATGGAGGGCTTTATCGACCTGCAATCCAGCGCAGTGAATACGTTCAGTCATGGTGTGACTCCTGTCGAAGCGGATGAGGGGGATAGGCGCGTTACCCTTCTTCTCTAGTGACGTTTGCTCGCTCCGTGCTTGCCCGGAGCAATGGTCCCAGCGACTATCTTCTCCCGAAGCGTCTATAAATTCTAGAAATGGCGTTGATAGGCTGTATTCATCTTACTTATAGCAGCGGGGGCTGCGTCCGTGTTGGCAGTCTGGGTGTCTCAGGAGGTTGGCTTGCCGATCGCCCCCGCTACCGACTCGTTAGCTGCCGGCGTCAGACCGTCAGGACCGAGGTGACGAGCAATGTGGGTGACCAACTGCCGCACCCAGCGATGGGCGGGATTGTGCTGCAATAGGGGGCTCCATGCCATTTTGAGTTCCAAGGGAGGAATAGCAAAAGGCACGTCACGGACAACGACCCGAGGATTATCGCGTTTTAACCACGTGGCTCGGGTAGGTAGGGTGACGATAAGATCATTTTGCTCAGCCAAGGTCATGGCGGCTTGATAGTGGCGGGTGAATACCCGAATTCGCCGCTGCTTGTTCAGTTGTGCCAAGGCACTGTCTACCCAGCCAAGCCGCTGAACGTCGTCTGGATCAACGCCAACGCCAACACCCATACCGGTTTTACTGACCCAAATGTGGTTGGCGCTGAGGTAAGCGTCGAGATCAAAGTGTTCCAGAATATGGTTATCGCGGCTCAGCAAGCAGGAGAAGCTGTCCTGCCACAGTGTGATTTGATGAAACGACTGGGGCATGTGATCAAAACGGTTGATGACTAAATCAATTTTCCCACGCTCTACGTCGAGGAAACTGACGTCCGATGGGGTCATTACATCCAGCGTAATGCCGGGAGCTTGGGCTTGCAGTTGCTGCATGACCGCAGGGAACAAGGTGGATTCGGCATAATCACTGGCCATAATACGAATCACCTGATCGGCGCTGGCGGCGTCGAAGGGTGAGGTGGGTTGAATGGCTCGATCGACCCCCGAGAGGATGTCTCTGACGATGGGCTCTAACTCGAGTGCCCGTGCGGTGGGGGTCATGCCGTCCGAGGTGCGCACCAACAGCGGATCGTTAAACAAATCCCGCAGGCGGCGCAGACTATTGCTCATCGCGGGCTGCGATAAACCTAGCTGCTGGGCCGCTTGGGTGACGTTGCATTCGCGCAATAACACGTCCAGATAGACCAACAGGTTTAGGTCGATTCGATGGAGATTCTTCATCAATCTAATTCCTCGGCGAACGCCTGACTAATTGGTTATCATACCCGTCATTGGCTGAGTGGCGAAGCTAAGGTGCTGCAAAGGGTGAACGCCATGCGCCGTCGGGAGGTGGCGGACCTATCCACCGGTATTACCCCCCGCATGAGTCGATGCCACTAGAGCGACAGCAAAGCTACGAGTAAAGGCCAACAGCAAAGACCAATAGAGGATAATCCATGTACCGCGCGCCCCTTGAAGACATGCAGTTTTTAATCGATGACGTCCTTGATATTGAGGCCACGCTCGGGTCATTACCACGCTTTGCCGAACACGGTATCGGGGCCGATTTGACCACAGCGCTATTGGATGAAGCCGGTAAATTCAGTGCCGACGTTGTCGCACCGCTGCGTCGGGTGGGTGACAGTCAGCCGGCAAGCTGTCGTGACGGTAAGGTGACAATTTCCCCGGGTTATGCGGACGCCATTCGGCAGCTGGGTGCGGGCGGGTGGGTCGGTATTACCGCTGATGTGGATGCGGGGGGTCAGGGTCTGCCTGAACTGTATGGGACGGCGGCCTGTGAAGTGTGGAACGGCGCCGACATGGCCTTTGCGCTTGAGCCGTTTTTATCGTCCGGGGCAGCCTTGGCGATCAAGGCCCATGCGAGCGATCAACTAAAGTCCATTTATTTGGCCAAAATCAATTCGGGCGAGTGGTCTGGCACCATGAACTTGACGGAGTCCGGCGCCGGCTCCGATTTAGGCGTCATGAAGAGTCGCGCTGAGCCTGCGGGGGATCACTTCAAGATTTTTGGCCAAAAGATTTACATTACCTGGGGTGACCACGACGCTACCGAGAACATCATTCATTTAGTGCTGGCACGGCTGCCCGATGCGCCGGCTGGTAGCAAAGGCATCTCGCTATTTTTGGTGCCAAAGTACGTAGTCAACGCCGACGGCTCGCTGGGCGAGCGTAACGATGTACGCCCGGTCTCCACAGAACACAAGCTAGGCATTCATGGCAGTCCTACCTGCGTCATGGCTTATGGCGATCAAGGGGGGGCGGTCGGTTATTTGGTCGGTGAACCCAACAACGGTTTAGCTTGTATGTTTACTATGATGAACGAGGCCCGGTTAAAAGTGGGCTTGCAGGGCATAGGTGCCTCAGAGGGCGCTTATCAGCAGGCGGTGGCCTATGCGCGTGAGCGGGTGCAGGGGGGCGTACCCATCGTTGAACACGCCGATGTCAAACGCATGCTCACCACCATGCGTGCGCTTATTGAAGCTATGCGTGCTTTGGCTTTTACCGAGGCGGTCACGATGGATCTAGCCCATTACGGTCCCGCAGATCAGCGTTCGGAGCAACAGCGGCGCATAGACCTTATGATTCCTGTTATCAAGGGCTGGAGTACTGAAGTAGGGCAAGAGTTGACTTCACTCGGTGTGCAGGTGCATGGCGGTATGGGCTATGTCGAGGAGACCGGCGCGGCACAATTTCTCCGGGACGTTCGTATTACCTCGATCTACGAGGGCACCAATGGTATCCAAGCGGCGGATTTACTGAACCGTAAAGTCGGTCGTGACGGCGGTGCCACTATGGAGTCGTTGCAGGCTGAGGTTCGCACAGTGGCAGATACCCTGATGGCCAGTGATAACGTCAGTCTTAGTGGTCTGGGCGCCGCCTTACATAAAGCCCTCGCCGATCACGTCCACACTACCGAGTTTTTATTGGTGGCCTTGAAAGATGCCAGCTTTGAGGCCTTTGGTGGGTCCTTTGATTACATGATGCAAACGGGTTATTTGTTTGGTGGGTGGATGCTTGCTCGCTCGGCTTTGGTGGCGGCCGAAAAGCAAGCCGCTGGCGCAGACTCGGCGTTTTATGCGCGAAAAATAGCCACTGCACGCTTTTATGGCGCGCGCATATTACCTCGCTGCGAGGCCCATTGTGGCGCCATTCTTGAATCGGGTACGGCCCTCTCGGCGTACTCCCTCGACTGGTTGTAATCCCCGTGTGCGCTAGGGGTGACTTCGCTACCCCCGACCTCTCGGACGCGCATCCAGACAGTCGGGTGTTGGCTTATCAGTTTCAGCGATTCGGTCAGCGCGAGCGGTTTGCCGGGACGGTGTCGACAGTCGCCTGTTTTGAGGATAATTCACGGGTGGCTGAAGCGGTGGCCGAGGCGGGTGAGGGACGGGTGTTACTGGTAGATGGCCAAGCGTCTCTGCACCGGTCACTGTTGGGCGATAAACTCGCGAAAAAAGCCGCCGATAATGGTTGGGCTGGGATTGTCGTTATTGGTGCTGTTCGCGATGTCGAGATCATCGATACCATCGCTATTGGGGTCCAGGCTTTGGGTGTGATTCCCGTGAAAACCCAAAAGCGCGGCTTGGGTGACAGGGACGTTGCTGTCTCGCTCAGAGAGGTCACCGTCGAGCCGGGCGACTGGCTTTATGCGGATCGCAACGGTGTGCTCACTTGCCGGCGTCGGTTAATCCCCTAGGGCTCGAAGCGCATCGACAAGTCGAGTGGCTCAACGCCTTTGGTGAGCGCGCCAATGGAAATATAATCGACGCCGGTGTGGGCAATATCACGCAAGGTCGCTTCAGTCACGTTGCCCGACGCCTCTAGTTCGGCCCGACCTGCGGTCAAGGTCACCGCCGCACGCATCTGCGCGGTGCTGAAGTTATCGAGCATAATGCGATCGGCGCCGGCCTCCAGCGCTTGGTTGAGCTCATAGTCGGTTTCCACTTCTACCTCAATGGGTTTGCCTGGGGCTTGCGCGCGGGCGGTGATGATGGCATTGGCAATACCACCGCAGGCTTTAATATGATTTTCCTTGATCAAGAAAGCATCGTAGAGACCGATTCTGTGGTTGTAGCAGCCGCCACAGGTCACCGCGTATTTTTGTGCTAGTCGTAAGCCCGGAATGGTCTTACGGGTATCGAGGAGTTTGACCGGGGTGTCGGCCACCCGATCCGCGTAATGCCGACAACGGGTGGCGGTGCCGGATAATAGTTGCAGGAAATTGAGCGCTGTGCGCTCCCCGGTGAGAATGGCGCGGGCATTCCCGTCCACAGCGAATAAGAGCTCATCAGCGTTGACGGCCTCGCCATCGTTTTTGAACCACACGACGGTTATCGCTGGATCAAGCTGGTGAAAGACGGCATTGACAAAGGCCTGCCCACAGAGAACGCCCGACTCGCGACTGATCACCCGAGCACTGGCCGTCGCGTCGGGTTTGACTAGCTTCGCAGTAATATCCCCGCTGCCTATGTCTTCCGCTAAGGCGAGACTCACCGTGTCTTTAAGATGCGCCGGGCTGATCATGTTAATGCTCCAAAACAAGGAAATATTAGCCAGTGTGGGCTAGTATCGCACGGTGATGAGCAAAAAACCGGACCTACACTTTAGCGATGGCTGGATCCCGGCGGCCCGCCAGGTGCACTCGCCCAACAGTAACCGGCGTCCCGAGGGCGCATTGGTTGAGTTGATAGTGATCCATAATATATCGTTACCCCCAGGGGATTACGGTGGCGGATTTATTGAAGCCTTGTTTACCAATCAGCTGGATCCCCATGCCCATCCGTATTTCCAAACGCTGATTGGCTTGCAGGTCTCCGCTCATTTTCTCGTCCGCAGAACCGGCGAGTTGCTGCAATTTGTCAGCACCGAGGATCGGGCATGGCATGCGGGGCAGTCACGCTGGTGCGGGCGTGAAAACTGCAACGATTTTTCCCTAGGCATAGAGCTGGAGGGGACCGATGATGACCTTTACACCGACGCCCAGTATGATCAGCTCAAGGGGCTTATTGAGGCGTTATGGTGCTGTTACCCGAGCCTGTCCCCAGAGGCCATTGTCGGGCACTGCGATATTGCCCCAGGACGGAAAACCGATCCTGGCCCTGCTTTTGATTGGCAACGGCTAGCTAAGGACCTAGGCGCCACGTTGGCCCGCCCGGGCAGTAAATAGGGCTAAGGTGTGATAATAATAGCGACCGATCCAGCGCGGCGCGATGATATTTAAGGAGCAGCTACAGTGACCTACCTCGCTTTTTTGTTTGCAACGGGTCTTTACTACGGACTGGGTCCCGGTGGACCGCTGCATAAAGACGCCTGGTTTGTGGCCATGCGTGGACGCGTTGAGGCCATCGAGCCGGATTTTTGGCTGGGGTTCGTGCTGCTAGTGGTGGTGCCCAGTGCCTTTGTTGCTCTAGTTTATGGTGTGGGTGAAAGCCTAGTAGGCAGCGCGGCTATGGTATTGATGGGCACACCGTGTTTGTTCTTCGCCTTTGGGCGGGTCGATTACGCTGCCTTGATGGATCGATTTTTGCTGCGCAGCCGTGCCGGCGATGATGAGGGGGCCGCTCTGGTACTGGAGGAAGCTGGCGCTCCTATTGACGCCGAAGATCCGGTTGATGCTGGCCGTCGTGCGGCTAAAGTGTTTGCTTATGAAGGTTTCCAGCGATGGTTTCCAGCGGTCTTTTACTTTTTACTGTTGGGGCCTTTTTGTGCGGTCGCCTACCGGCTTATTCAGTTGAATTCAGACGACAGCCAGGTGCCCATAGGTTCA
>Ga0115557_1000231_pt1 | contig 39275 bp, 3 predicted proteins | sample COGITO_mtgs_1104_FD_87280 | JGI IMG/M metagenome (GOLD analysis project Ga0115557, IMG submission 87280) | Pelagic marine microbial communities from North Sea - COGITO_mtgs_110421 | ecosystem: Environmental > Aquatic > Marine > Epipelagic | place: Germany:Helgoland, sampling site Kabeltonne...
AAGTGTGCCGTATTTGTTCGTGAGAGGTGACGCGGTGACACTGATATCGCCGCACGAAATTCGTTCGTAAAAAACATTCCATGCTTTTGCAAAGAAAAAGAAAAAGAAGAGAAAATTATAGAAGAGAGCTATGTAGCGTGTAATTGATGATAGAGAAAAAAAGAGGATTTTTACAGTATTAATATGATCTCAACGAACAAAACCGTGTACCTATAGTTACGGTACGTGTGTGTACTATTTACGCTTCACCTTTTGCCTCTTGTCTAGCGAGGTACTCCTTAACGGATAAAGAGTTTCCAGCCAACGCTTTCGATCCTCCATTCGAGGAGGCGTTCATTCTCCCGGCGGCAAATCTTTGCCTGACGAGAACTGGATCGCGCTCCGTGGCTCTTTTCGCGTGCGTTAAAGAAGGTTTCATCCCGTTGCTATTCATGTTGAGGAGTTTATTTTGCGCGAGTTGGTGCGATTTTGAGATGTGATGCAAAGACTCGCGAAGTTTCTCCTTCATCGTTTTGTAGTTCGCGAACGCGTCTTCTTCATCCTCTTCTTCTTTGCGTTCGTTTCCTGCCGCAGCTGTCTCTGCATTCATTTCGGCCATTTTCGCAGCTTTCTCTGCTGCAGCTTTTGCGTTGTTCTCGCCATCTGTTTTCATGGACCAATACGTCGTCACTCGCGTCGGACGTCTCGAAAAAGGATCGTCTTCAGAAATATCTTTACCCTCTTTCACCTTCTTGATGTGTTTCACCGCCGCTTGAGACAATTTAATTGCGTTTGAAAACTCATTTTTCTTGTTGATATCCGCCATGACTTTTTGATTACCGCCTCGTTTGTTTATTTTGTTCTCGATTTTCTCGTTCAATTCTTTGATGGCTTCCTCCAACTTTTCTTGTTGTTCGACGTCTCCTTCCTCGCGGGCTTTCGCCAATTGCATCTTCATCTGCTCTTTTTCAAAGATGAAATTCGTCGATACCCCACCTCGTTTTTGCTTGTTCAGCTCGAGCATTTGTTGAACATCCTCAGCAGTGTATCGATATTCGTCTGCGCCGGTTAATTTTTTTGAGATGATGTCGCAGTCGTCCACCGAGGGAAGATATTTTTTCGCGGTTTTCTTAACGTGTTCGTACCATTTCCCGAACTCTGAATTTTTGAACCGTTCATCGTCGTGATCGAGAATGAGACTACCGACACCCACAGTTGCGTTGCTCTCATCGTTGGCCCGAGCAAACGCATCGTCTACGCGATTTGATGTTTCTGAAATTCGAAACGTCTTCTCGTGACTACCCCAACGCAAAATCAACCACTTTTTCGTGGATTTTTTTGCGTTCGTGCCGTCGTTATACTCGTACGCTTTTAAGCTATACGTTTGCGTTGTTCCTTGATATGATCCGTCCGCGATTCCGGCGATTTGACACAATCGATAGCGACTTTCTTTGTTTTTATCCAAGCCGATGTTCACTCGAACAAACGCGCCTTCCACGGCGCTCTCGTAAAAAGGTTCCGATATCCACTTCTCTAACTTTGATCTTGGAAGTGTGATCGCTCTCACATCTTTTGCCGTAGCTTCTTCAAAAACATCCATATCATCGTCGTATCCAAATCCACCGCTGCTGCTCGATTCGTCGTCTGAATAGTCGCCTCCTCTTTTTCTTCTCCCTCGAGTCGAGGAAGGTTTCTTCTGTTTCGATCTTCGCCCTTTTGTCGTCGTCATCGACGTTCGTCTTCTCTTCTTCCTCGCTAACATTTCTTCCTCATCTTCTGAATCTAACCTGTCCTCGTCATCGTAGGATAAACCCGAAGAAGAGGACAAATCGTCGGAAGAGGACCCGGCTTCGTCGATTTTCTTTTTCACTTTCTTTCCAATCTCTTCCAGAGCCTTCTTCGATTTCTCGTCTTCGCCTTGTCGCAATCTTTCTCTCCCTTTATTCCTTTCCTTCTCTTCTCTCTCCTTCGCTTTCTCTAAAATCCGCTTGCGATCTTTTAAGATTTTCAACTTTGCGCTCCGCTTCGCCAACTCTTCTTCGCGATCCAATTCATTCATTTGCATCAATTCTTGCCGATCGGCCTCGTCTCCGTAGCCGTCGGAATCATACTTCGCGAGAAAAGCTTCGTCATCATTTTCTTCTCTCCCGTTCCCTCCCATCCGCCGCTTCTCGTCGTCGTCGTCGTCGTCATCAGAGTCTAGAAAACGCGTCGACTGGGGGGGCATTTCTTTGTTCGTATCGTTTTCCGACATGTTTTGTTTGAAGAGGAAATTTATACTTTCTTTGTGGATTGGAGAGAAAAAAAATGAAGAGATTTTGCTCTTTTGAAAGGAGAGACAAGTTTTTGAAGGAGTGAAAATGGGGAGATGAGAAAACGAGACAGAGAGGGATCGATAAAAGAGGGGTAAATAAAAGTTCATCTTCTGCGGCTGGGTTCATTCTAATAACAACGAGTACATCAAACGAGTATTCCATCATTACAAAAAGAAAAGAGTACTAAGTTATCAAGATGCTATCTGAAAATCTCATCATATTCATCATCATCGCATGTGAAAAATCAACTCTTATTGAGATTGCGTTTGTTGCAAGCGTTCTTCCAGCGCCCTGATGCGTTGAGAGCGGTTGTACCTCTCTTGCACTTCTGGTCTTTGACGACCAAATCCAAAGAGACCACCGCCGCTTCCAGTGTTGGCAGATCCTTCGTTATCTGAATCGTCCTCGCTCGAGCTCGAATCAAATTCATCCAAGGCTCCATCGTAGTCCTCATCGATGAAATCAATGTGCATCATCTGCAAGTTGCGTCGGCGTTTGAAGAACATCCACAGCATCCACGCAAAGACGGTCAACACAGCAATTGAGGGGACAATCACAACCGATCTATCCAAGTCACCCTCGACATATTCCACATAGACTGGCATCGGGGGGGAGAGCGGAGGCGCAGGCGGCGGTGGAGAGTAAATAGTCGGTGGCGGCGGGTAATAAACCGTCTCCACGAAATACGGTCCAAACGTGAGCGCGGAATATAAAGAAGTAGAGAATCCTCTTATGGAAGTAGAGTCCGTAACATTGAAGTTATCTGGGCTCCATTTCCTCGGCAAGTCTGACCATTCCGTCACAAAGTCCCCGAATCCATCATCACCCAACGGCCACTGTCGAATTTCGGTTTGGTAGTCTTCTCGATCTTTCGATTGACCATCAAAAATTTGATCCCATGACTTATGCATCGTAAAGTCAAAGTAAGACGCATTGGAGGGGATTCTAGCAGCGTACGCAAAGTTATCCGTGGCAATTGCGTAGTCCAACATCGCAGTAGGTGTGGATGCAATCATTGCTGTGAGAGCATCCTCGCCGAGATTCAAGGAACCTTTATCAGGAGAGTTGAACGCTTTTATTTGCTCCGCAAAATGACCATTTCCAGATTTCACAAACTGCGGTACAACTATAGCCGTGTAACCGTATTGCTCCTCACCACCGTCGATTAATACTTTCGCAGAGAATGGATTAATCGTATCCATAGCACTCAATGAATAAGTTGTCTTTGTGAAGACAGTCGACGAGACGCGAATGATGTCATCAGACGTAACATTCTTACCGCACGTAAATCCAGTGAGCTCGGAAAAGCATGGTCCATCGTCATCAATGTCAATATTCATGGATAATAGCGGACCCGACACATCAGTAACGTCGCTAGTTATTTGCGGTACTGTCAACATCAAATCAGTCGAACGTTCGTTTCTAAGAATCTGAGTTGGGGAACGTCTTTGACCGGCGAAGCCAGTCACCGTGAAATAGAACGCTTCAACAGATTCCGGGTCTTCTCCGGGAACCAAGGTATCCGCAATTGCCTGTCCAAGCCACGTAGTTGCGGTAATAACATCGTTCATTTTGTCTTGGTCTCTGATAATTGGACTGTTATGGCACCCTACGTACGCCTGCACTAACATATTACTCAAAAACTCAGCCGCGCAAACCTTTGCAGCATCTGTTAACTGCAAGTCCACATTCAGCGCACCGTCCACATAGAGTCTATGTTGAAACACCGCACCCTTTATCTTAGACGTCGCCCCCGAGCTAAACAACACGTCAAACGCTTCGTTCGAAATCTCACCTGGCTTCCATAATATAGTATTCATGGAGCAAATATACTTCTCGAGATAGTCATCGTCTACAGAAGATGCGAGATCCAACGGTGAGTACTCTTGAACGAGTTGATTTTTCATGGCTAAGAACTCCGTCTCGACAGAATTGCATGCAAGTGCCGGAGTTGGTTGATCACTAATAGTAGCCGGTGGAACGCCCCAAGTCTTACCCCAGACGTTGATAAATGATAAAGCACGTGCTGTGTCTTTCGCTCCGACGTAAGCGTTGAAATCAGTGTTAATCAAAGTCTGCGCAACTTCTGATGATGCCGCATACCAGCTACGGCCAGACGCCCGAACCTTTCTTCCTTTCGCGGTCCTAGCCGGGTCTTTCGCATCCGTGATTTCCGTGTTCGATATACGCTGAATAATTTTGATCGATTCGGCGTCAAACTTAGCTCTGCGTTCAGCTTTGGTACCTGACATTGCAATTGATCTCCAGTTCTCTGCCAACATACGCCTGCGGGTTGAGGACGAGCTCGAGGTCGAGTCGCCAAAAATCGCAGCCGTGGAAGTTTGCTCCGCATCTTCCGTCAACTTTCTGACCAAGTTACAGGAAACTTGCTGAGTAGTATCCTCGTCAACAATTGCAGCTGCAAGAGGATTGATTCTCAAGTAGTAGTCTGTTGCGTACCTCGTTGCCATTCCTTGTTCATCGTAAACATAAACAATCAAAATGATATCAGCAGTGTTCACACCATCACCAGCCGAGGGCAACGAGAAGCCCGAAATTTTCGTGTTCGTCGTTTCCTTACCCGAAATGGCTGTTTCTTCGCTTTCTTGACCTCTGAGGGCGTAAGCGAACTGGTACAAACAAGATGTAGAACAATCAGTAGTTCCATCTAACCATTGTTTTGCAACAAGCTCAAATTCGGTTTGTCCATCCTCGAAGCCGTAATCCACAAGCAAGACTTCCTGTTGAGTGGCGTCGTCAACGACATTTTCAGCAGCAGGTACGGACTTATAAGAATCTTCTCCACATTCGCAACCATCGATGGCCGACGGACATAATATCGTCGAAGTCATTTCATTATACCTAACTTCCAAGAAGCCGCCAGAAGGCGGTGTTCCAACTGTGATCGTTTGGCTTGCTTCACCAGTAGTTCCCGAAGCTTCCAAAATCACGGTGCATTTAAACGTGTACTCGGAACCAGCCAAGAGAGTATTCGGCGCAAGAGTCAATGAGCTTTGTTTGACAGCTTCAGACGGTTCTACGCCGTAAGAAGTCGAGACTAAAGATTCCAAACTACCTCCTGCAAATCCTACAGAACCAGACACGAGTTCCCATTGATAAGTGACACTTTCGCCCGAGGCGACAGCCGCAGTCGCGGAAGGTGACTCGCACGTGAGTGTACCACCTCTGGTTGGTGACCATTCGCCTTGAAAGTAATCTTCATCGTCGTCTCCGATAGTTACAGAAACGGACGTGATACTCGTCCACGTGACGTATGCTGTTTTCGTTCTTCCGGTGAGCGATGACTGACCGCGAACTCCTTTCGAGATGGTACAGCCAATCTCGTACATGTTATTCGTTCCGAGATATTGAAGTAGATCACTCCCTGGAATAGATATGGTGTCAGTGTCAGTCGCAAACATAGCACTCGCATCAGTGAAGCAATCTGCACCATCGGCGATCTCAACCAGTTCGCACGTCGATTCACCATCAGGAATTTCACATGCTTTCGTGCAGAACCAGTAGTAACTCCACGGATAAGCCACACCAGACTCATCACGTGAGTCTTCAGGATCAAACGGAGACGCAACGAGTGAGTTTGTCAAAAATGGTGAAACAATTCTATCTCCACCAAGCCTATCCTCGACGATAATTTCACGGTAAGCGACATTCACTTTCGTTGTTGATGTTATAGCTTGAGCAGTATTGCCGGAAGAAGCAATAGTTGCCGTAACTAACAACTCATACGTTTCTCCAGGTTCGAAAGAGTTTGGAGGAAGAGTAAGTTCCGGAGTCCCTCGCGTATTAATCCAATCAGAAGATTCAACTTGCAAGGATCCCGCTGTGAACTCCCAATAATACTCGAGAGCGTTCAAATTCTCGGGATAATCCATGCAAGACGTGTCCGGAGCTGATACGTACGAGATAATTGTCAAGCGATCCGAAGCGTAGATGGTAACTTCTTCCGGAGTTGCAATCTTGGGCAAAGGAACAGCAGCGACTGCCGTATCAAAAGTCGCAGTTGACGTTGTTCCTAAAAAGTTCGTAACTTGTAACTCAGCAGTGTACGTTCCGCCTGGCACAAGGTCCGTGTACGGAACGAAGAGACTATCTGTGCAAGTATTAATCTTGTTAGCTGTGTCAACTTCGCAAATATCAATATTAGATACATCTTGCGTACTGGTAATTCTCCAAACGTACGTGAGGGCTCTACCACCACCACCAGTCGATCTCAACGCATCAAAGTTGAGAGGAGTGCACGTACCAACACTGACCACACCAGTTATTGAGGCCTTTACAGATGGGTAAATGAGAGGTCCAAGGACACCCGTCGACGCAACGGCGAAGTACGAATTTCTGTCCTTCGTTCGGATGGTTTGTTGCTTCAAGGTGATGAACGATGCCGCGTTCTGCGACGTTTGTGGCTTCACCGTAGGGTTCGATCCGAGCGTAATTTGCAAATAATTGTGAGTTTTCGAGCCAGCGCCATCATCGGTCGGAATGTTAGTCCACTTACACAATGGGTTCGTACCCAAAAGACTGATCGTGGCTGTGGCAAGGACGTTCGAACAGTCAGATGCGCCTATTTGCATAGCCTCATCTGTCTCCACATCGAACACAACTTGGATCGTTGACAAAGAGTTTGCAAATCTCACTTCCGTGACAACAGGCGCAGGAACTGGTTTCACGGTGATGACTTTATTTGAACCATCACCAATCGCTTCTTTCTTTTGAATTATTTGGATGTAGTACGTGCCCGGCAGAATTGTCGAATACGTAAATTTGAAGACACCCGGCGAAACGTACTCAGCGCCGTTATTCGTGTATTCATATCCTTGAATCTCCGCACCTTCGGGTACGATTTCATCAAGGTCGATGGTAATCTCAAAGTCGTTCAATTCATCATCCGCGCTGAATGGGTGCAATCCAGAGCTAAATGCAAGGTTTCCGTACACGTCTCGCGTGGTGATGTAAACCGTTCGGTCCGTAGAAGTAGCAACAAGACCAGATGCGATGCCACCAGATAACGTCGTTTTATACACATTCGCAGTGCCACCTACAACCGTGATCGGAACATACATGGACGACACCATTGACCCACCGGACTCGTCTCGTTCAGTCAAGGATAAGTACCAGGTTCCTTCCTTGTACAAGGTGAACGTTACAGAGTAACCACCGCTTTCCTTCGTTCCAGAGTATCCAGTGACGGTGCCAGTCCTTGAAGTGGCACCGGTTGCTTTCAAAGCATCGCTGGGAATCAATTCAACATCCCATAGGAGCGCTGGAGTAGCGTGATCGTAGCCATATATATCTTTGGCGTAAATACTGAACTCAAATCTGTCTCCCGCACTCACAGTGGTTCCTGAAAGTTCTTCAGTTGTAACACTCGCCTCCGTGGCCTGCACATTCACCACACCGTTCGTTACCTCGACAGATGCCGTGGTAACAAGCAACTTACCTCCAACAGGTCCGAGGTAAACACTCACAGTGTTTGTGCCAACGTAACGCGGAACGAATTCAACTTCGTATTCGTAACCATTACCATCAATCTTCGTGATGATACCCTCAACAACGATAGTCTCCGACTCCACCGAAGAAGCAATTTCAGCGTGGAACTCGTCGTTCCCGGCGACGTCGTCGTACTCGGCGTAGTTTCCAAAAGCATCTCTAGCGATGATGGAAAATTTTGACGAAAGGCCTGCACGAACCAAATTCGTTTCATCGGGCTCGAGACCTGTACCTTCAATGGTCGACGTCAACGCCGAAGTTGCCGCTGGGATTACAGTCAAAATCATTTGAGAGTTCGCGATCTCCACGCCATCGAAGGCAACAAAGATTGGAACTTCACCAGACTTTTCAGGCTTGACAGTGACTCTCCATATGCCAGAACCATCGTTAACAACAGTCGGAGCAGTTGGCACAAAGCCAGAAGATACTTGAACAGACGGAGCGGTGGCACTATTCGAAGCGACATCTAATCCATTCACGTCTCGTTCTTGAATGAAGAAGACAATTGCTTCTCCCGCCACGGTTTCAAAGAAAATTGAACCTGCAACTGGAATCTGCGAACCCAGCATAAGAGTACCGTCCGAATCGATGGCCAACAAAGCTGCTGATTTTTCCGCACTCGATTCACGCGTCGAGGCAACATCGTAGACTTGAACGGTTTCACCACCGGAGAGACCATCTGAAGTGCCGATCGGATCATTACCAGTAGCAATTTTAGCGTACATAGAATACGGATAGCCCAGGTCATACGGAATGTACTTGAACATGTACGTACCAGCACCAGTGTACGTCGGCCCGATAACCTCAACGCCAGAGATAGCGCTTGCCTTATCAGTTGCATTCGATATGCCAGAATTAGAAAGAATCTCAAATTCTAGAGTGAATGCTGTAGTATCAGTGCTTTTATCAGTTGTGATAATACCACCGGTTCTATCCGCAGCTTGAATGTAAATCGTAGATTCCGATCCAGCAATAGCGCCAGAAAAGATACCGGCACCTGAGTAAGTTGAGTACGGAGCACCAATTGCACCCGGTAGCACCGTGCACTCGTAATCCTTCTCCGTAGTGGGGTCAATCACCTCAGAACCATCAATGTAAAGAGAGAGACGCAATGAACCCGCAGCAGGAGGTGAGAAGTTCAGGATAGTGATGTAATCACCATTCACGGCGTTACTTGACGTGAAAGTGATGTCAACTGCGTAAGTTTGACCTCGGACTGTGAAGACGTTCAGGGCCAAAGAATCAAGAACTGCAGTTAGCTCATCACTTTCGCCGATCACATTGCCATTAGCGTCACGAACGTACAATTCAACTGTCGAAGCCACGTCCGTTTGAAACGGAATCGTGGGTGAAATTCCAACAAGTGTAGTAGTAGAAGCGGACGGCTGTCCGACATAAACTTGAATGGAGAATTGTTCTTTCGTGTCGTAGTTTTTGTACAGATTCAATGCCAAGTCGTTGTCGTATACGACAGTCACTAAACCTGGCGCAACGTCAACAGAGGGGAGAGTAAAGTCAACCGTTAACAAGCCAATCGAGGCATCCGAGATTTCGAACGGCAAGAAGCCAGGATTATTGAGTGTATCAACTTTAAGTTCGAACAAACCGCTGTTTTGCAAGTCAGTTACAACATTTCCGTACTGATCCTTCGCGATTAAAGACAGAGTTGAGAGGACACCCGCCTCCACTCCGGCAGTCAAAGCATCTCCGTACAGCAAACAGTCCTTCAAAGATACAGACGAATGAAGCACCTTACCGCCAGATGGTACAGAAAGGAGAGATTCGCCGCGCAACTTAACTTCGACGATCAAGTCGCCAGACTTTTCAATTGTGTAAGTAGCTTCGTATGTGCCGTCAGACTCTTCAACGTACGCAAACTGACCGAAATCAACTACCGAGCCACCTGCAGAAATTTCATACGTGAACTCATCTGCGCTTGACACAATGGCATTCCCAATAGCGTCTCTTGCAATCAGGGTAAGTTTGGCTTCGTTACCGGCAACGATGTAGCCAGTCGACTGTAATCCGAATCCAGTTCCTGAGACTGTTGACGCAGTAGAAGCAACTCCTGGCTCAACAGTGATAAGGAAGCCCGTCTCATCTGTTGTACCGACAACTGCTCCAGATCTTGTGATCAACAATTTGAAATCACCAGATTGCTTTGGTTGTACTGTTATAGTGTACATTCCATCGCCATTATCGACGATGTTAGATGGAGAGATGCGAAGTTCGCTTTGACCGGTGGTTAGCGTGGGGACTAATTTAGCGCTCAGAATTTCACCACCGGTGCTCAAAGTGTTTCCTTGAGAGTCGCGCCCAAAGACATACACGAGCGAGTCTTCAGCGACTTTGAATTCGGAGGTACTATCAGCGCCGACGACCTCAGCCATAGCAGAGACGAAACTACCAGGGGATATAACTGTACCAGTGTATCCAGAGATGGGAACTTCTTCACATACAGGTGGGTCTGAGGAATCACACGCACTAACTTGCATGTCAAGTGTACCCGCGACAGTAGAAATATACTCACCAACAAAAGCAGATTGAGCACTAACATACACGAGTTCAATATCACTTGCAAACGCTGCTTCATTTACATCGCGCCTCATCAAGTTGAATTTCACTGCACTGAGCGAGGACTGAACGATATCGTCCGTCAAAAGGTTCGAAACAGAGTCGCGAAATTGTACTTTAACAGCACCCTTCGCCAAAACCTTACTTGAGAACACACCTTGTCCACCTACCACTGAGTTAGAAATATCAAGGGCACCAGCACTGACATCAAGAGAAAGAGCAGCTTGAGCGAGGGTAAGAACACTCGATGTCACACCATTCTGAACGAGTTGCGCAGTGCCTCTATACACACCAGCCTTGACAGGTTTGATGAAACCGTAATAATAGTACGAGTCATTTTCGGTATCCTTGACCAACTTCATCGTACCATCACTCGCCGAACCAGTGTAAGTGACGGTGTAAGCAGCAGGACCGGTGAGGGCGATAGAGAACGTTTCTTCTTTATTCGCTAAATTCTTGTAATCCTGGCCGTTGTAATACGCATCTCTTGGGTAAATGTAAACAGGTACGCTATCACCTGCAACGATGCTTCCATCCGTGTTCCCGAGCTGAACATAAGAAGTTGAACTAGACGTGACGCTAGAAACGAGTTCGAACGTGAACTCCCCAGGATTCTCGTATTCGACAGAACCGGTGACTAAACCATCGACAGCGACCGTCAATTTGTACGGTGCTTCAGCTACACTAGTCTTAGTAAAAGTAACAAAGTATGTGCCACCCGCATCTTCGTTGACGTAGCCAAACGCACTTGGATCGAGGCCCAAACCAGAAAGCACCGATGAATCAAATAATTGAAAATCTGTGTACTCAACGAAATTTTCGTTGTTCCCATTGAAGACAGTAAGCACCAGAGTAGGTGCTACGGATGGTACCGCCAATATACCATCGCTGTCGTAAAGCGTGATGGCGATGGCAGTCAATTCACCCGCAACTCCATATGTTATTCCAGGACCTGAGATAACGCACCTTTTCTCATCCACATCCGTGCTTACGGAAGAGGAGATTGGTATGTTCGAGAACGGAGAGCCTGCAATAGCCTCACTATCGTAAGCAATATCGACCGTGACCGTAGCGTCTGTGCTACCCTCAATCATATACTCAAATCGATAAACTCGGGAAGATTCGTCCCATGTTGGACCGCTTTGAATAATCGATCCCGCAGTCGTGGTAACAGTCACTTCAAACGAAGAGGCACTTGTACCTGCCGTGACGAGAAAATCTGAGGCATCACGAGGATCTATGGCAATGTAAGTTTGGATGCCGAGAGAGCCTCCAACAATACCAGGTCCAGAAGCGCGCGTGTAGCTCGCGCTAATAGCACCAGCAACAATCTCCTGCTGGAATGGCGAATTGGCAATATCCACGCCGCGAATATTGAGGGCCGTTTCCATGTAACCAATAACAGATGGGGTGTATTCGATGGTGTATTTCCCAGTAGCACTGTCAAAAGTCACAGAGTGTTCCTGGATGGTCGATTCTTCCATTAATAAGGCATCATCAGAGTAAATCGTTTGTGAAATACCATCGATGATGTCATTCACGAGATTACCGCGGTCCTTCTTGAAGTTTCCATACACATCTCTCGCCTCCAAAGTCAACGTAGCCTTACTGTTGACTGTTGCAGAAGCCGTAATACCAGCACCAGTGAGGGTAAATTTCGAATAATCCGCATCAGATGCGATGACTTCCATGTTCAATGGTAACTGAGACCCACCAGGGCCGTCCAGGACTAGCCCATCTGATATGTATGCTCGGAGAGCATAAGTTCCAGTCGTTTCCGCAGACCAGCGCACTCGCCAGTTTCCTGGTTCAGATGCACCAATTTCTTGAGCGTAGCCATACTTAGCAGGAGCTGGCCCGCTTACGTACTTGTAGCCTTCAGGCCCGTATTTGTTCGGAGCCGCGAATGTAAGATTCGTCGGCGTACCATACGGATCATACGTCAATTGGTTCGAGTACTTATCCGCAGTAATAATCTGATAGTTGTGTTCCGAACCAGCAACGGCTACCTGCGTCAATGGAACTGTTCGGTCATTTCTTGTGTACGAACTTGAAGCTACGGCAACCCCAGGATCGACATTCACGTAAATAATACCGTTGGCGGGTGAATCTATGGCAGTTTCTGTGCTCACGCCGTCAACTGGTCGAATTGCAGAAATTGTCAACTGCGCCGGGGAGGTCACTACGGCTGTAAAAGAAACCTTGATTGAACCATCCGGGTTCGTAGTGAAAGATGGCTCTTGTCCACCACCGGCCGAAAGTTCGAGATTTCTTGACACTACTTTAAATTTGTTCGTATCAGGCATCTTCGTGATCGTGTTGCCTGACGCATCGACAGGCTGAATGGTGAACGAAGTAACTTCGCCAGCCCTGGCAGTCATCGTAGCATCACTCAAAGCTTCACCATACGCGAACGAGTACATTGGCGAGATATTTGGAGAAGCAACCGACATCGTGTACGGAGAACCGATAATGTGATCACCGTCGTAAGTGATGTTGAACTGATATTCAACACCATTTCCGCCAGTTGGCAACGTGTACACAATGTTGTAAGTGCCATCTTCATTATCAGACAAGGTAGCGACATTGGTGAGGAGCGACCCAGCTGTTGGTTTCGTTTGAATTGCAGAAACAACGAGCGGATTTCCGTCTCCACCAATTGTGATTTCGTTATTGAATTCATCCCGGGCAACAAATTTTAACGTTCCACTTTCCATTGCAGTGACAGTACTTGGAGGTGTCGCGAGTAATCCCGAAGTTTTGGAATTCGGTGAACCCGCAGTAACTGTGATGGAAACGGACTCTCCAGAGACAAGACATCCGTCAGGGTTGACCTCCAAATCATCCGGTGAGCCACTCGCGCAAAGTCTTACAGACATGTCAAACGTCCCCGTGAGGTAAGTTATGTTGTAATATACTTCGAACAAGCACTGGTCAGTCGTGAGACCAAAGCAACCATCGAGTGCAAAGCAGTTCTCCGAGCTTGAGGAAAATTTTTCTCCCATGTTGCCTTCCGAAGTTCCAACAAAATCAATGCGGCAGGAAGTCAACGCATCTTCTCTCTCGTCTTCTGACAATTTATAGAGAGCATTAGAGCCGGCATCATAGGCTGAGATGAGCACAGATTTTCGTTCGTCCGCGATAGAACCAGACAGACCGTCCCCATTCATGAGAGAGTTTGCCGCATTCACAACGCCAGGAACAACTGTGACCTTGAATTGTTTGACTTGAACCGCATCAGAGACCGGTGCCGATCCTTCAGTTGTTGAGATACCCATAGCAAATCTCGGTTGCAAGCTGACAGAGATGGTGTATGCAGCGGTGTTGGAGAAAGTCAACGAAGCTTCAGCAGACACCGATCCATCAGGAAACGCCTCCACGTAGTTTGAAGGAATTCTGCAGTCCGGAAAGAATGATGATGACGGGAAGCATGCCAACGAAGTAAATTCAGCATTCAAAGTTTCCGCTTGTGACGCGGTAGCCGTGACTGTGAACACATCCCCGGGGTAATCCGAGGAATAGTATTGCACGTTGCCGTATGAATCTTTCGCCGAAATCGCAAACTCAACGGGAAATCCTGCGGTAGCAACAATCGGGTTCGTTCCTTGAACACCAGATGCAATAACAACATCAACGCTGGAAGCTGTAGTGAAATCTGGTCGGATGACGAGATTAGAATATCCTCCAAACTCGGCAACAAGATCAGTGCTAGCACCAGCCTCATCGAAAGCAATCTCACGTAAGCGAGCGCCAATTTCGACGCCGTTCGCCGTGATAGATATCGGCCACGTTCCTGCCGTACTGTAGTAGTAGTCGATTCGGAACTCACCCGTTGTACCTTCCACTGCTGTGATGGCGATATCAGATCCAGAGAGTACGGTTCCACCAATTGATAACTGGATGGTGACATCATTTCTGCCCATTTGGACTCCATCTTGATCAAATGTCAAGATACGGAAAGAACCTGAGGGTTTTCCCGTGCTTGCTACAGATGCGAAGCCAAGCGTAAGATCACCATCACTGGTGGACAAATATGCAGCTTTGTAGGTAGTCTGCAATGGATCCAAAGTCTGAACAGAATCGGCAGTTTTGATATCCAACAAACAACCTGATGAAGGAATGGTGATGAAATCGCATCCAATTTGAACAAAACCAGTGCCGTACTCAATCTTGAGCAATGCTGCTCCGGCAGCCACAGGCGTGTACGTGATGGTGTAAGTACCATCACTGTTATCAGTTACAGTTGTCGTAGAGCCTGTCTGGTTCAAACTCGCCCGGAAAGTATCTCCACCCGACGTTTTTAAGTTGCCAAAGGAATCCACAGCTTGAATGACAACTTCTGACGCAGCTCCAAACAGAGTTCCTCGGACACCCGCGCCACTAAGGAAGGACTTGGAAGCAGAAGCGGCTCCAGCAGTAACAGTGAAAACTCGAGGAGAATCTGCGATGTTTGCACCATTTATCTTGAACGAGAGACTAGAGGTACCAGCCACTGAAGGAGTGTACGAAACGTTGTACTGACCGAGTGCTGTATCAAAGACAAAGGATGGTGCAGTCTCCGTAACAAGATCTTTCGTAACACCGAGGCCACGCGATACCACTAACGAAGAAGAGGCACTCGCAGCACTCGTGTAGACTCTGTTCGAGTACTTATCTCGTGGAACAACGACAAAACTGGACTTCACTCCAGCTTTGGCAGAGTTCCACCCCGTACCCGAGGCCGTAGAAGTCGTAGCTACGATAGGTCCAGAGGTGATGTATGCTTTATAGCTTGAAACGTCGGTAGCAGCAACACCGTCAACATACAATTTTAAAGTGTACGTTCCCGTGATTGTTCCTAAATACTGAAGAGTCACCAAACCAATTTGAGTGCCGTCTGAACCGAGAGTAATTGAAATGGCATCAGCGCTGTTAGAAACTACTGGTAAAGAGCCAAACAAGGTACTCGATTTCGTAGTTGACTGCAAAATCATTTCAGCCTTGACATCCACAGATCCAGCTGGGGAAGAAGTCAGGGCGTTTCCATATCTATCGTACAAACGCACAACCCATGTTCCACGAGTCACAGACGTTGCATTCGTGATAGAAATGAGCTTCGTCGTGCTACCAACGACGGCACCAGGACTCACGACAGCAGTGAAGCTTCTGACCGTGGCCGCAGTGGCTCCAGCCGGTGTCACAGAAACTGTCACCGGTGTTGTACCTGCCGTTGTGAAAGTGTATGAAACCTTATAACCGCCCGTATTTGTATTCCAAACACCCTGCGAAAGGACAATGTTGTTCGCCCGAAGCACGACAACCATTAGCACGTCACTTACCGCAACGTTTCCATATACATCAGCGGGAAAGATGTACAGCGAATATTCCGTACCAGCAACAAAAGCAGCAGAGCTTCCTTGTGCAGGTAAACCAGCCGAAGCAGCAAATGAAGCAGTTCCGTCGACCAAGGCCGGCGCAACCACATTATTCGTCGCAATGATAATCTCTGGGTTCACCATCGTCAATGCTACTCCACTGGCATAGGCCAAGACAGAGTATTGATCGGATGCGAACTTAAGTACACCTTCGGCGACTAATCCAGTTCCGGTACTGTCGGCCTTAATAGTCAAAGTTTGGATTCTCGCGGTGTTTTTCGACTTGATCTGGACAATTACGTCATCCGAAAATCGAGCCGTGGTGATGGCGTTTCCATATGAATCTTTCAAACTCAACGGTAACGATAACGTAGCTCCGGGCGCGTACCCACCTGCTGGAGTTGAAGGCTTGGTAATAGTAGACACACTTCCACTTGCCTTCGCGGCAGCTAAAGTGAAAGAAACAGGCGAGTCCTTCACCGCATGATAGACCGAAGGCGTGTCCGCATCAGCTTTAGATACTGAAAGTGTGTAAGTCCCAGACTTCGTTGTGTACAATTTGTCCACATAAAGACGGCGATTCATATCCGCGTCTCCTGCACCGGTTCCTAGTGGTGATAAAGTCAATGATACTTGACTTTGAGGTCGAGAAAGTTTCGAGAGAAACGTCGTGGAAATCGTGTTCATATCCAAATTATATTCCAGGTTCCATTGATTTATGATGAACGTCAAACTCGATCCAACAACGCCAGAAACTGGTGCACCGGTCACCTTGAAGTAATCTGCCTCGTTCGTGAGGAACACAGAGGCAATGTGGGTAGACGATCCTTGATCAAGCGGGTACCCGTCTACTGAGACTGTAAGTGTGTATGTTTCAGCGTACAGGGGAGTAAATGATCCATAGTATGAACCAACCGACCCTGTTCTATCAGAAAGAGAATTCGAAACTTCTGCAGCTCTAGTTCCGGAGATGCTCCCAGTCACAGTGACAGAAAATGCAGAGGATTGTCCAGAAACAGCAATGCTATTTCCAAGACGGTCGATAGCAATGACATAAAAGTAAGCAGGTTGACCAACTTCGATGTATTCACTCGGCGTGGTCATCGTAGACTTAGTACTTGGTACATCAGAAACCACGTTGACACTGGTAGATGTACTGAGAGTTTCACGATCGAATGGTTGGTCTGTATCCACATTCAATAGGTTACTTATCATCGCAGTGAACGTATATGTTCCAACTGTATTCACTGACGGAATCGAAACAAGATGCTTACCAGCAGAGATACACGATGTGAAGGTACCTGGTTCTGATAACTCACCACCGGTGACACCCCACGCCCAATTGAAGTTATCGCGCGTAACACACGTCGGATTCGAATAGATATCTTTTATGGATACTATTATTTTTTGAGTTCCAACACGTCTAGTGCCGTAATCCACCGTAGTTGACGAGGTAGCAATGTATGTGCTCGCTTTTACAACAATTGTCTTGGAAACCGCAAGCTCATTCGTATTGACGTAAATCTTGAAGGTGTACGAGCCAGCAACTTGTGGAGCTGTGAACTTAATTTTAATGTCATACGGTTCTTGCGTATCAGGAGTAATGACGATGCTGTCAGTAAATGAAGACGACGCAGGCGTACTCGTGAACACGATACCACTTGCACTCGGAACTTCCTCTTTATTTGTGGCTTGGTTCCCTTGAGAATCCAAAGGATCAAGCGTGAACTCTTCCTCCTCGCCCGCAATCAAGGATGTCGGGAAGTCTACCGCGACAGACTCCTCGGAAATCGGACCATGTCTCACGTCGATGACAAGTTTATTATCAACGAATTGAGAAATAGCTTCACCATATTCATCATTTCCAATTTTTACATCTAACTCAATCAATACCGGAGCCTTAATCAAGAGTGAAATTGAATACGTGCCATCAAAATTGTCTTTCCAGGGCTGAGCAGACAGGCCCGCGTTCTCAACAATAGCTTGGCCCGCATTCTCATGACCAGCAGGGAAGACGCAGCTCGTGTAATCAGCGGCGGTACCGAATTTGCAAAGATACGAGACAAACAAACTTTGGCCACCATTAGAGAGATCGATCAAGTTATCAAGTGTTTGAGAATCTCCAGAATTCCAGCCTCGTGTGACAACTGTGTAAGTGACGGTCCCAGTTTGCGTGAAGCTCTCCTTGACACCCGGAGTTGCAGAATCTCTTTCCACACAATCAACGGCGTTTGAATTCAAGGGTTCCGTCGCCGATCCTTCATCACAGACGCCGTACATATACGAGTTCTCTGGACTGATGACGGTTTCAGAAACTTCAAATGAAGTGATCATTGCGCCTGAGGCCAACTGACCACCAAACACAAAGCTTCCCGCATCGTTCTTGAACACCACCATGGCAATGTAGAAGCCTGCATCAGATGCATCGTAAGAAATCGTGTACGTACCGTCAGCATTGTGCACGGCGCTCGCAGGCACAGCGCTAGATCCGCACCCAGCTGGATCAGCCGCTGCTACAGTTCTGCTCGAGACTTTGCAAACCCGAGCAACGAAATCTTTGTCTTCTCCGTAGACTAATCCCGAAGATTTCGACGAAATTTTGTTTGGGAGAACGCTATCGTACGGAGTCAACTCAAAACTGGACTGGCCAGTTCCTTTGTTGTCCGTAGTAGAAGAAGTATCGGAATACTGCAAGTCCCAAATTGTATGCGCGACAGACATCGTACCCGGAATGACCGTGAACTCTTCGTAATCGGGGATGAGGTTTGCTTGAACAACCGTAGTAGAATCGTACGGCGCCCCAGTACCCGCCTGAACGAAATAACCTTCATAAGCGAGCATCTTACCCACTGTCGGCCAATATTGCAGAGCGAAGGTTTCTTCATTCTCATCGTCGTACAAGCTCATGAAGTAAGCCTCCACTTTAAAGCGAGTGGCAATTTTCCTATCTACTGTAAAATATGCATTATCATCGTAAACCGCAGCCGAAGCAGAGTCAGCTGTTGATGCTGTAATATCCGTGCCAATGACTAAGACATTGTTGATTTCTACAGTTGGAACATCTGTTCCGATGATTGTAGGCGACCACGTAACACTACTTCCCGAGTACTGGCTTACTTTTGAGGTGAAGTAATGCGTTTTCAAGGTAGAAGACACCGTTCCGATGTTCTTTAATCCCGTGTTAGAATTGGCCATGAAACCCTCGGTGTCGAGCTCGATAGTGTAGCCAACTTTGTCAGTTGACGATGCTTTGAACACGGACGTAGAACGCTGCGTACTCGGTTCAAGCGAGTAATATTGCGCCATATCTCCTGCAGTCATTCTCGTAAGTGTTACGGTGTACGTGGTGCAGAGAGAGTCCGTGCACGTCGCATCCGGAGTATCCTTCGTACTACTGGGAAGAATTGTTAAGCTGACCGTAACGGGGGTTCCAGGAACTAAGTCATACACGGTATAACTCGTATCCGTTCCATGGATGGCATCACCCGCATCATTTGTTTTAACAACATCGTTGATTCGGACATACGTTCCTGGGTACAATTCCCACTCAACTGTGGCGGCGTCGGCGCCATGTTGGATGCTTCTGGTGTACGCGAGAACAGAAGCGTCAAACGAAAGTGGTTCGGTCACAGCACTACCAGTAAAATCGACACCTCCAACATTTACCGTACCGTTGATATCGTACGCATTAATAGAAGACAAGATGGCAATGTCCTCAGAACTCTGAGGACTTCGGGTTACCTGTATTGTGTACGTGTTGATGACGGTGACACCATCTTCTTCATCTGTGTATTCCACGGAGACTGCCACATAGTTCTGATCACCAACGTCAGGATAAACTTTGTAACTCTCGGATGAATCCAACAAAGTTCTTGCGCCAGTTCCTAAGGATACATACACAACGGACCCTTCCTTGGCAACCAAGTTAGCGGCCGCTCTAACATCGAGTTCAGTCGTGTCGTACCCAACCGTGGCAGAGTACGTGTTCACGGTTGCATCAAACGATGGCGTGAATCCACTCGGAGTGAGACTGAGAGATGTAAGATATGGCGCAACTTTACGAGACGATGAGATAATGTAAGAACCGGAAAATCCAGTTGTTCTCGACGTTACTGCAATGGTGATATCAATCTTGCCAAACGGAATTTCGACGCAAGAAGCGACATTGGTAGCAACCGCGAGTGGCGCACCTCCACCCATTTGAATGCTTGAACTGTAACTCACAGTATCGAATGACATGGTGAAGCAAACGGATGAGGAATCAAACGGAACTGGCATGTCGTATGCGTACGTCGTGGCAGCAAAAGAAGGGTCCAGTTTAGCACCCGTCGAGCCTGAAATACTGAGAGTATTCAAAGTTGGGAGTGCCTCTTTTGTAAAGGTAACTGTGTAAACGTTCACGACGTTCAAGTTACTCAAATCCCTCACATAAATTTTCAGTGCTCCGATATCTTCCGTAACACCCGTAGTGTCGTGTGTTTGTTTTCCACTTGTCAAGCACGTTGAGAAGTCTTGACTCAAACTGACTAGACACGTAGAGCTGGTACTGCTTTTAGATACGGTGTAAGTGAAGCTGTTCTCTGCGCTCCCCAAGGCAGCCACGTAATTGTAACGAGACGTTGAGAAGGTTGGCGTAACAGAAGATGAGAAAAAGGTCAAAGAGTCTAACTTTGGCAACGTGCCACGTGTAACATAGTACATGTAAATAGACTCGACTCCACCTATTGCAAGACTTCCTTGCACGGTTATCGTAATTGCAGTCGTCGTGCCTTCCGCAACTGGCACAGTCAAACGCCCACTTTCTGGGAAAGCAATACGTGAGAGACTACCATATTGTACGAAAGCATCAGAGACTGGAACATCGCCAGTTTTAAGGAATGCCACAGAGATGTCTAATTCAGATTTTGTCGCAGCGACTGTAGACCGGTAGACGTAAACGGATGTTGAAAACGAGGGCGAAAGTAAAATCGCTGCGTCACTCGAGTCCACGACAGCGATACTCGTGAGTTTCGGAGTATATGGCCTCGTAAATGTGAACGTGTACGTCGAACCGCCATCCACGTTTTGACCCTCAGCAACTGACTGCAGAGTAATAGAGGAGAGGCCGGAACCATCCGTAGGAACAACAGTCACCGTGTGCGTGCTCAAACCTTCATCGATTCGTAGTGGTAACGCGTATGCACCAGAAGTAGAACAACTCACATCGGCTTGATCACACGTTACCTCAACTCCATCAACAAACAGGACGGAAGATGAAGACGGCGTGATTGTGATCAAAGTCTCGTACACGTATTGCGGCACATCCACATTATACATATATGTATTGCTCGAGAATGCAGTCGGATCGGTGAATGAGGGACTTTCTGATGGACTGCCGTCCGAGGTGGTGGGATCTGACTCCCATTTATAGTTGCCAATTTCAAGTGCGGTGACCGATGAAGCGTCTGCTCGAGTAATTGAAATGGAATATACAGTCGTGCCCTCCGCGCCAGAAACAGTTACGAGCAAAGCATTGACGCCGTAATCTAACGCAACTGGAGTCGTTAGTGAAGATTCACTCGTTATTGACTTAGTTCCATCAGGCGCCGCAACCGTGAGGGAAACATGCGGCACATCTGAAGAAACAATGGAAGACAGAGTAATAGAAGAGACTGTGGCTAACACGTTTACAGCGTACGTGTAAGAACTTGCCGTAAACGCAGGAACCATTTGTTCGCCGATAACATCAAGAGAAGACAAGAATGGTGATTCCTTCACGTCCACGTAGAATGTATACGTGCTCTTTACAGTCTCATCTAAAGATGTAACCGTCATAACCACAATCGTATCTGTAGTTGAGAGCTCGATACCTTGAGAGGATCCGCTCAAGAAAGAAGCAGTAGATTCGTACCCGCCGGAGGAAACAAATGTGATTGCACTCCTGGTGGTGTCTCCATTCACAATTGGTTTAAAAGTGAGACCTTCGCCATTATTATCGTACGAGTATTCGAGGTAATACGTAAACGTTTTCGGAGAGAAATTCAGCTGATTTTGCCCCTTCGACAGAGTGACGCTCGAAAATGTAGGCACATCTGGGCGAATGAAAGTTACCAAGTAAAACGTTTCCGATGTGGCTGAATATACCGTAACTCGAACAGTCTTGGAGCCAACGTTGAGTGAAATTTCCGAAAAGTAAGAGCACGTCAGCAAACTGCACGTAGACGCTTCGGATCCATCGATAGTGACCGATTGAGTCGTAAAGCAATTGTCGGTATCACCACTGGCAATTTGCTCTGCTGTGCAACTCAAGGAATCGTCAATGAACGTGAGCAATTGTACGGTGGAAGTGTCAGCATTGACGTAAACGTTGTAGCTGGGGACCGAAGTAGAAAATCCAGACGCAGTCTCATCCAATGAGGAAACAAGGCCGAATTCTCCTCCACCAATAGTGATATCTTTCAGAGAAATGGATTGCACCGGGTCAACACCAAGCAAATCAAAGCTGACATATGGAATAAAACCGCCGCCGAAAGTAACATCAAGCGGTGGCGTGGCAGACCCATAGAACACTTTAATTCTCTCAGCTTCTTCCGTGGATCCACTGCCTCCTTGTCCATATTCATCATCCTTACCAAAGTCATTGTAGGTATCGATAATGATAGAAATACCGACATCGGTTTCACCAATCCAGTTTGCCGAACCATCTCTGAAAATAGGAGGTTTCAAAACGAGTCTGAATACGCCTCTTTGATCTGTTGCTGCAGTCCACAAGTCACTGGCCTCGTAGATTGTACCGATTGAGGAATAATCGGAAGTTCTAGTACCAATGGAGGTGATGGCATCGTTGTTACTTGGATCGGACCCACCATCGAAACTGAGTTCGATTCGTACCTTTGTATCATCAGACGTTGCAGCTTCAGAGCTTTCGTCATAAACTCTCACTTCCATGTCTAGGAGTACATCCGTGGCATTTCCGGGCTCATATGTCAAGAACCCTTTATAGCTTGTTAATCCATTCGTGACATCGATGAATCGAGCTTTTTTGGACAAGGCGTGAAGCAAGTACAGAGAATCTGCTGCGTCTGGCGATACGTAAGCTCCAGACTTCAACCAGTCAAGATTCGGGTCCATTTGCTGTCTCTGCCAATCGCTATAAACGCTCAGATCGAAGTCAGCATCATAGCTCTTGCCCATGATGGCTCTTTTAAGAGCTAAAACGTCGGAAACATCGAAAGAACAATCTCCGTTGACGTCCCCAAACTTACATCCACTATCAACACCACTTGCGCACGTCCCGACTCCATTACAAACTGCTTCGGTATCAGTATCTTGGAGGAGTGATCTCATGTGGGAAGGAAGTACGGCAATTTCCACCTCCAAAACTTCGGAGATAGAGCCATCCTCGAGCAATTGACGACGACGTTTCTTTCCAGAGTAGCTGTTAAGAGCGATATCACCTGAACCAGTCATGTTAGAAACGAAGGCAGCTGCTGTTATGTCGGCACCATCGGTACCCTCAACAGTCAAGACCTGGACTGTGGTTTTGATTTTAGCCAAAATCTTGAAGGAAGTTTTCACAGAGAACGAAATCGTAGCGACGTGAATGGAGGAACCACTTACGGTAGAAAGCGGCTCGGTACCAATCATGAGCACTTCAGTGGACGGGTTATTCCTGGTACAGGCAAAATCGTATTGAGCCCAGTCGTCTCCTACCGTGCAACCAGTCGCTGCGATCATATTTGAATCAAACTGGGTAACGAGTTGGAAACTTCGAAGATTCGCAGATCCCGAATTGATTCGAACTTCAATGTCGAACGTTTCGTCTTTAATCTTCGGAGGAAACGGAATGCCTGTCAACGCACCCAAGGAAACGTCATTCTCAGCTGGCAAGAGATTCGGGGCAATCGAAGAAGTTGCCGATACGAGGTAATCGACACTGCCATCAGCGCAAACAGCAGAAGCAGAAATGAGAACTCGAGTCCAATACTGGTTCTTCAAAGTCGCCGTGCTTCCACTGACTTCAATGATAGAGGGCAAAGTAGAGTCGAATTTGACTACTTCTTCCCAGTTGAAGACTGCTTGCACTTCTTCCGAAGACACCGCGTTGGAAATCTGAGATCCATCATTGAAGTACATGTGTACATCTAAAGATTTTGTTGCGTCTACCAGGCCGATGAAAGAAGTAGACGCGTCCCAAATATCTTCATCAAAGAGGACAGAGGTCAGCGTTACTGGTGTATCCGAAAGCGCAAAAGTCGTCTCAATGGTAGACTCGGCAAAAGTGCTACTAATAGCTGCATTTCCAGTAGTGGATCCAGCAGCAGCAATTATCACCTCCGAAGAAGTGGAGGACTGGGTCAATGTGAATATGTCAGAGGCTGTGTAAGATGTTTCGCTGGTGATATCAAAAACTGAGCCATCCGTTAAAGTAGCAACTGACTTCAATATCGCTCGTTGATAACTACTGGTGCACACAATCTTGTTCAAAGACAGTTTTTCAATGTCGCTGCTTCCTGTGAATGCCGGATACGGAGTCATCACTGTTTGCGTGCTCATATGTTTAACTATGTCAATCGTCACCTTCGCCGTCTTCATCTCATCTGTCCAAATGCCCATAACGGTGATGCTCGTGTCATCAGTTGAACCAAATATGGTGAGCACACCATCGTTAGATACGCGAGCATATGAGTGATTGGTTACGTATGTGGGATTGTTGTAGATATCGAGAGCGGTAGGGTGTTTTATCAGAAACTGAGACGTGGCTGAAGATGTGAAACTCTGAATATCACCGTCAGAGTATGTTCCAGTAAGTTCCAAGTTAGCAACACTTCCGATATTCATAGGAGCGTTCGTAGAGAGATCACCTTCAAAGGTAAGCTTGGATGCACTCGCAGTCAAATTCACATATTCGAGATCAGCGATGACAGCTTCGACACCACCGTAGCCGTAAATGATATCTTCACCTCCTACGGCACCGTTACAGGTGGTCGTAAGCAGCTTTGCCTGGATGACATCATAGCCTTCCATACCGCCTTTCACATCTCCAATTTCTCCATAGTAAGGTGCGGCCGTGTTGTCTGAGCCAGCCGTGCTTATAATGCTCAAACCGTTGTATCGGATACCGGTACTTACGGTCAGGCCAGGCAGGTGAGAAAGTTCGTTGACTTTGTTATCTTTAAAGCGGGCATAGACAACAATAGCGCCTTGCGCACCCTTACGATTCAACTTTTGAATCATATTCACAGACACATCAGCGTATGTATCTGCGTTCAAATCGGAAGGAGTCTGCGAATCAAACTGTTCGGAAGTAAATTCAGCTCGGGAAACAAGTACAGGTCGAAGCGACTCGATACCGATAGGGTCGGAAATTGCCGAGATAGTCACCGATGGCTCGACTGCCAAATTCGAATTTATCAGAGTAATTGTCGCCTTACCAACGCCATTGGTTTCTACGATTGTAGTACTGCCATCCCTAAAGGAGAACGCATCCCCTTCTGTATTGTTCAAGTACAAGTCAACCATACACGTGATGTCAACTTCATCTTGGTCAGTTAAACCACTCCCGCCATATGTTGCCAACGCAGAGATGTTGGTGTATTGATACACTGAGCTGCAATCCTCATAATACACATCCTCGACCGGAGCCAATACTTTATCTTGTGCTTCTAAAGACACAACTTTCGGAAACCAGACTCTGATAGATGAAACGACAAACTGTGCACCGTCCCCAGAGGTCAATTTGACAGATGCCGCAGCAGCACCAGCTTCGTTCGTTTTTCCAATTTTGGCCACACAGGCGTTTTGCGTCCCGTCCACACCGTTGATTTTCAAGTTACCCGTTTCTACGGTAAGTACAGCACTCGACGTTATAGAGCATTCAACACTTTGCATAACTTCGTCGCCTCCGTTTTTAATGTAATTGTCTGGGTTTCTGTACACAGCGTATCCAACAATTTCCGTCTCTTGTATTGCCCTCGTGGTGTCCAAAACTGCCGTATTGACGATCTCAGTCTTGGAAACAATGCTGTAGGAACCGATAATCTCGTTGGTGTCGAGTACAATAAGTTGGGCGTTTGTGACACTACCACCTCGTGCATCCGTTACATACGCGTCAAAGCTTTCTAAGAATGTGTAGCCACCGATCGTTACCAAGGAATCAACATTGAGTGCAGCCACGTCGTTGTAGGTTCCCACCGGTACGTTGTTGATGGTAAACGTGATGTAGCCCAAAATGACTTCGTCACCCGTGAGATCTGCCAGTGTAGCGCTGGAGGTAGCTCCAGCGACAACGATAGAGACGATTCCTTCCGTGCTGTTTCTTTCTAATCCAACAGCCGCAGAGTTGTATCCGGTAGAAGTAGTGAAAGAGTCAAATCGAAGAACTGTGGTATTGTATTTCAAACTACCACTCCATGCTCCGAGCGGAAAGCCGCCCGTATTCGCTGAAACTGGAACTGTGAGTTCGTTCTCGCTGAAGCGAGGGGACTTCGGCATCTCAAGGATGACACCACCAGTCGAGGGAAGCGCAACATAGGTCGCAGAGTTCGCAAGCTGGACGGAAAGGATGGACGATGTCGAGGAATCCTCAATACCGTATCGGAAGAGCAGCTGCGCTTTCATAGAAACAACTTCGTCGGCTTGGAACCACGCGGTCGGAACATCGAGTTCACAAGATCCAACGCCAGTAGTGAGCGAAGGCAAGGCGCAACCGATGGAGGCAACAGAGGTTGCATCTTCCGATAACGTTGCCGACAGGCGTAACGACAATCCAGTTTGCAAAACTGTGCCAGCAGTCGTGGCGTCCATCAATTGAAATCTCACCTGCAATTTCGCTGTATCTGGATACACCGTGCTCGTTAGAACAATTAACTTCACAGAAGACACCGGACGACGAGAGATTGCAATTGTAGCGGATGCTTCAGTGAAACCAGTTGGGGTGGAGTCTCCACATCGATCAGCCATCAGCTTGGCGGAAACGCTTTTCGTGGTGGTTGTTGATCCAGGAACGAAAATACCGAATTCGCGAGAGAATGCACCCAATGACGCGTAGGTGGTCGAGCCAATGCCAAAACCATCTCCAGATATTTGATAATCATCGGAAATAATCTGCGGTTGGAGCGCGGAAACGTAAGAGTCTTCATTCGCACCAGCGATGGGGTCCGGGGTTTCAAACGTAAGCACCGGAGTGTACGTATACCCAAGCGCAGACATGTGAGGATCAAGCGATACACCAGTGTATGGGAAGATCGTGGCGCTCGTAGAACCGACGGAGCTTGAAGCGCATTTAGATTCACACGTCTCCACGACAAGTGCAACGGTAATGTTTTCTTTTGCAAATTCTCCGCTTGGGCCCGAGGCTGTCACGGAAAACAAACCAGCAGAAGACATAGGAGCTTCAACGGCATAGCGCACCGGTAATTCGCCATCTGCGCTTGAAATATATGATTCAGCCTCGGCAAAACTCATGGCAGCATTCGCGAAATATGTCTCGTTAGTCGAAGTAAATTCGAAGCGGACTCTGGTGTATTCTCCGCTGACACCAGTACCAGCGTAATCGAAGAGCTGTGCCTGGAAAGTAAGCGAATCGTACGGAGATTCAGGGAGGACGATGATATCATCAACGGACGTCGCGAACAAGAACCTGTAGTCCCCTTCAAGAACCTTCAATAAGAACTGCGCATCTCTAAGTTCTGGGCATGGTGATCCGCTAGCTCCATGTACTGCACATCGAGATGTGTCGAAATCTTCACCGCGCATCCAGTCCATAGTAGGATCAACTTGTTTGCGCTGGAAGGAGTCCGCATCGCCCAAGGTCGAAGTAAGATTCGTGTATTCATCCGAGCCAGCAATCCAACGCATGAGAGCGAGGTAATCGTTTGCGTCGAACTTACAGTCACCATTAACATCACCTTGCACATTCGTCGAGCACGTAAAGTCTTGGAGGAGCGTACGTTTCGCGCTTCTGGAGCGCTTCTCAGCTGCTAAATACTCGTGCGAAGCTCGCTTTTCGTCAGGAGATTTGGTGGTCGCTGGGACCACTGCCATGTGCTGAGCTGGTACTTTGACGTTGGAGTTCACCCAGTCTTTCGGAGCACCAACAGAGAGCAAAGAGCGACGTCTCGCACCATTCAACTTAACGTAAGTCGTTCCAGCTACCGAAGCTTCGTTTGAATACGTGGCTCCGTCAGAAAGAACAATAGATGAAACTTGAGTGTAAATAAGACTGGTGGTCGCAGTGGACAAAGTAGACAACGTTATTGACGCGATCTCAGCCTCTTCCCCGATGAGTTCTTCTTGAACAGCACTACCGACGAGAGAAATTTTCCCACTCGCAGTATCAATGTTGCAAATAAAAATTTCCTTTGACCATTCGTTGGAAACAGTGCAATCTGTTACTGTGAAGTCAGTTGCGGTAGTCTCAATCTCAATCACAAAAGACTCGAGTGACGCTTCACCTGTATTGACCGAAATAGGAATGACCACAGCATCTCCAAACACGCTTGGTCGTAACGGTACACCGGAAGTTAAGCCTATATCGACATCCCCAATCTCGGGTTTCAGGTTGGCATAAACCATTTCCGATGCATCTGTGTCCGCGAGAATTGAGGATGAGTTGAAAGGGCACTGCACGGTAATGCCAAGGGTGATGGACTCGTAATGGTTATCACTCAAAATTGCTCTGCCAGTGTTTGTAACTTCAATCGCGGAAGTTACGGAGGTTGACCAGAGCAGCAATGTGTCAAGCAACTCCGGACGCACCGTGACATCCGGTATAATTGTCCCATCTTCGAACGTTATTTTCGCAGAGAGTTGCGTTTCGGTCTTGACGACGCCAGTGAAAGTCGCATCAGCCGGAAATCCGGTGATGAGCTCCATGGCTTGAACTCTCAGCATTTCCGACGAAACGGTCACTGAAACCGAATCAGTTTTGCCCGCGTAAGTAGTAGTGATGATAGCAGTTCCTAATGACTTACCGTATACTACATACGTCCCATCTACAAGTCCAACTGAAGCAATGCTAGAATCACTGGAGCTTACGGTTACGAGAGAAGAAATGTCGATCGAACTATCGTCGGTGTATACGAGTTTCGAAGAAAGAGAGACGGCGGTGTAATTACCACTGCACTGAATGACTTTAAGCTCAGCGCTATCTCCGAGCGAAGAAGCGCCAGAGTATGTCGGCCACGGTGCAAGTTCTGTCTGTAAACCATCATCGGCAATATCAATTGCGAAAAAGGTTGCGGAGCCACGGACGCCCTCCGCTTCGGTGTAACCTGGAATGGTCACGAGAATCTGAAACATTCCTTGTTTGGGACCATCGGGTAAAACGGTGACTTCACCAGTAGATGAAACCTGGGCAATATCGGTACCCATGGAAACACTGAATGATGGCGGTCTGTCCGCATCATTGGTGAAGTCCACCACGCTTCCATCTTCGTATCTGACAGCAACAGTAAGTTGAATGGAAGTTGCAATGCTAGCTGGTGGATCTTTCGCACTGGACGAAGAGTCCGTGATGTATCTAGTATCTGCATTGACAAAGATAGCCGCAACTGGTGACAAAGAAATTGTTACGTTCCCAACGCCAGAATAAATCACTTCTTGATTACAAATATTGGACCATTGCGCTGTGATTGCAGATTCAGTCGAGATACTTATTGCATTTGGAGCAACGTAAGCGTTGATGACGTCCTCATCAGTCACAATTTTCACAGAATCAGCGCAACTGGTTACCCCACCATTGTTATCGAAGCAGTCAGCGGTAGAAATACCGGCCGAAATACCCATATCCTTGGTGAGATACTGTGTAGTATCATCGCTGAACGTGGCCATGAAATATAATGGACCACCTTCGCCAGCAGCCGTGAGAGATTGCTCCAAAGTTGCTTTCACATTAACGCTGTAGTCGATTTGGGCTTCCGGCGCCGTAATAGCTGACCATTGCGCCAAGTTCGGAAGCAAAGCTTCCAAATTTGCCACGGTTACTTCAGTCGAATCAATGGTGACTTCAGCGAAAGCCGAAGATCTAGAATTAGAAAGCGTTATAATACTTGATCCTGGATTAGTACCAGTTAAAGTCGCTCCAGTAACTGCGGCAACTTCAGACCGCGATGACTCGTACGCGACGGAGCACGTGACATCAACACCGGAGACAGGGTCCAGGAATTGACCGCCATACGTGACAAGAGTACGAATCGAGGACGTTTGATACAGCGGACTGACACAATCCGTGAAACTGCAGACAGCACAAGCACCAGAAATAGGGTGCAAAACTGGCTGAGCAACAGCTATTTCCACATCAAGTGGAAACCAAACCGTCACAGGAACCACAGCTGAGTAGTCCCCGACGCTGGCGGAAACTTGAATATTTTTGTATCCATCAGATGAGCCTGGCAAAATCAAAACGGAGCAGCCACCAGTTGAATCGATGGCTTGCGCCGCAAAAGATGCGCTGGAACCACAATCTACCATATCGGTAACTTGAGTGTCGGAACCGACGTTCCAAACATTCATGACAGTAAGGAAGTGATCTTGCGTCGTGCCAGTCAAGTAGGCAGTATTGAGAATTTCCGCTTGATCCATGTAGGCGTACACTCCCGTGCGCGTCTTTTGGCCAACCAAAAGCGAACCAAACGAAGACGTTCCGTACAAGTGGTCAAATTGCATTTCTTCATTGACAACGTATTCCCGAGTACCCTCGTTGACGAGGGCATTCGTGGTACCCCACAACGGCATTTCAGCTTTCCCAATGGGAGCATCAGCCGCGACAATAAATCCCACCGTCCCCAAATAAACGGCGGAACCACTTGTATCGGAGAACGATTTTGTCACGTTCAAGCCAACAGATACGATACGAACTGAGTTCGTTCCAACCGCTTGAACAATAGGAGACGGGCTGAATAATTCAGAATTCACACTGAAGTAGTTGTACGACAAGTAAGTTGTGTTCCACTCTAACGTTACCATATACGAAATCAACGCTTGTGAATCAGTGGCAGCGTATAAATCAAAAGTCTCCACTCTACCAGCGTACACCGGCGAGTATCTCAATTGCATGTAAACGTGTGGGTTGTTTACCATGGTGATCTGGTGGTCATCGTTAGACGGTGGTCTCACCAAAGTGCCAGAGGATGCAAACGTTGCAATAATTTCATCTGAATACTTCAACAACATTTCAATGTCAAAAGTTACGTCGGAGTTCCACGCGCTCGAACTTGAAGCCGGAAACCAGTCGGAGCTGATCGTGGTCTCGCAGTCACCGCCACCGGAAACGGCACTGGGCAAACCGCAAGCAGTTAAAACCTCTTCAGAGCCATCAGGGGAAGTGAGTTTGAACGTTACAGAAATTCCTGACGTCAATATCTGCGGACGTCCGTTGGCGTCGCGCAACTGGTAGCGCAATCGAAAAATTGGCTCGCCTATTTCCACTGTCGGGTTTTTCAGAATGACAGACATTTCAGATGCTCTGTCTCGCGCAGTAGTGTATTCGCCAGATATTTGACCTTCAATATTCGTTAAGCTTTCGGTAGAACACGCGTCGTCGCTACCAACAGTTAGTTTCAGGCTACCAGTAGATCCTGGTGCCTTATTGTTGAACGCAAAGAAGTCTCTGGAGTAATATCCTTTCGGCTCATTTTGCTTGGTCGTCCCTGATGGTAATCCCGGGGAGTCCGCAGTTGTCGTCATAGAAACTTCGAAATCCGCGAGTAAGAGACCATCACCGGCGGGTTGAATCGAAATCGGGGCGATAGGATCAAACTCGTAACCAGACACGTTGTACGGATATTCCGAAGTGCCATAGAATGGATAGTGCGTCCCAAGGTCAGAGCCATCTGCGGCATAATTTTGAATAATGATCGTCACGCCAGCAACACTCTCAGTGGGAGCATCTTCGTTCCATTCGTAGTTGAATGCGTAGTTGTTCTCCTCGTTACCTTTCGTTTGAACAACATAAGTCCCAACATTCGTTTGCGAGGCTTTCGTGATCACGTTGTTTTTCACCGTCGATTCATCCAACGTTTGATTATACAGTGTTCCCCAGCGTTCGCCCATGACAATCGTCATGTCAGAGTTATTGAACACTCGGCCATCCGTGCGTCCATACTCGATAAAAACTTTGGAGTACGAGTCGCCGTAGCTCTCATCGCCATATGCAGGCTGATATGCGTAATGCGTGTAATCGCCAAGAAAACTGTTATCCAATTCACCGACAACCGTACGAGAAGTTGATGGCAAATAGCCCAAAGCGCACGAATCACCATTCAAACCAGCAATATTGAAAGGATCAAAGATTGGGTCATACACCCTCGCCGTCACCGTCAAATACGAATATTCGTTATTCAATTTTGGAGTCACAATTTCGTAAGTCGAAAACATAGCGAGGAATTTGTAAACTCCAGTTGCCTTCTTCAGGTACGAGCCATCGACAGCCGTGGGACAGACTTTGGTAGAGTTCTCCTCACCGTTCCACAACTTACAGCCGCCCGCTACTCGATCGTAATCTGGATCTAGGTAGTTCAACGTAGCGTCCATTTGCATGAGCTGCCACTGGGAGAAAATGGAGAGATCCTTATAATCGATCCCATTCACGGTTTGGCCCAACAAGTGATATTCAATTACAATAGCATCATCCAAGTTGAACAGACAATCGCCGTTCACGTCTCCAAAAACACGCGGATAGCAATCAACACCAATAGTTCCCTTTTTGACAGTAACACCAGTCGAAACGCAATCATCAGCTGTTTGAAGCATTTTACGACGCGAGACGTTGGAAAGCAACGTTCTTCGACGAGACGCAGAGTTCAAGGCAATTTGGGTCACACTTCTCGGAGATGTAAATGGAACTTTAGAAGTCGAGTCAAACTCATTTCTGTGAATGAAAGACTGAACATCAACTTCCAGTTCAGTCACGACAGCCTGATCCGTGACGACTTCGAACGTAATTATCGCTACTTCAGTCGCCGAACCCGTAACGGTAGACTCAGTGTTAGAAATAAGAATCGAAGCCGAAGTTGAAGGATAATTGATCGTCTCTTGGAAGTAAGATGGCCAGTCGCTGCCTACGACAGCACTCACAGCCTTGATGTAAGTGTCGTCAAAGTTAACTTTCAGCTGAGCACCAACGAGGATTTCATCGCCCGTATTGATTCTGACGGCAACTTCAAACAACTCGCCCGCGGATTTCGGCGGCAAAGGAATTCCAGTGTTTGCACCGATATCGAGATCGTACAAGTCCGCTAAAAGATTCGCATACACTTCATCAGTTCCCGTGACGGTCGGATGCTCGTTGTTCGCGTTAAGAGCAGCGGAGCAAATACTCGAAGCAGTCAAAGTGACAGCTTTGTAGTAATTCGCCTTTAATTCAACGAACGAAGAAACCACTTTGATCACTTCGTCTGCACTCGAGGAGAGCTCAACGAGTGCAGAAACGGGAATGTCTTGGTCCAAAATGTCTTCAAACATCGTTCCGTCGCTGAAGACAACCTTCATTCGGACTTCTTTAGAGGTCCCAAATGAGGCAACGAATGCATTTCCGGAATCCCACTGCGTTACGTGCGAAATGGATTCGATGCTGATGCGAGTATCTGTGACCGTGATCGTTTGAGAAACTAAGAAAGCCTTTTCACCACTTCCGAAACTGGACGTCATATCAAAAGTACTCGCCGAGATCCCGCGCGCAAAGTTGGCTCCAACACCTGCACCACCAACAGTGCTGTCGGCACCGTACACGAGACCAATGGAAACATCGGAGGTAGCGTAGTTACCATACTTAGAAATGTCGAAAACAGATCCATCCGACAAGGTTGCGGATAAGGAAGCCTCGAGACTTTGGTAGTACTCAGTGCACGCAACTTTGTGAAGCGTCGTCGTCTCGTATGACGTTGAGCCTGAGTAAGCTGGAAAAGGATTAGTGCGCATATCAACATCCGTGAGAATGACCAAAGTCATGGATACTGTTGCAGTGCCGAGCTCCGGAGCATACTCAGGCAACGACGCGCTGACCGTGATCGTTCCGATCCCGTTAGAATCGGTTTTAGGAACGACGACGCCATTGATTACATCCGCCAAATCTTCACCCGTCGAAATAGTGAAATTCGCACGATCATCGAGAATAAAATTCTTGGAGGATCCGTCGTCGTAGTTGATAGTGTAGGTCAGTACAGCCTCAACGGGAATTGCGATAGGTTGTTCACTCGCACCGTCTCCTCGTCGCGTGATTCTGTTCGTGTTTGCGGAAAACTCGACAGAAATAGGAACCGCGAGGTCAACCAAAGTCGGAATAATTCCAGAGACGTTGTACGGGGTCTCGCAGACCGTCCAAATTGGTTTCAATAACGAACCATCAACGAGCGAATCAACAGAAGTTGCCCTCACTGGAATTGTTAATTGAAAGTCAGATGTGCCGTTGACATTCTCCGCGACTGACAAGTCATTCGTTGAATTTACCGCGACAGAGATGTCCAAACCATCGGATTTTCTGATGTACCTCGTCGACCCGTCCGTGAAGTGCGCCCAAACCCATATCTGACCTTGATCTAATTCATTTTTGAAGTCGTGCTTGAGCTCGACGCTCACGGCCACTTCCGAATCAGCACCAATGGCAACCCCGGCAGGAGTGCTCAAAAGTTCCGTACCAGTGACGACAGCCCCTAGCAACTGGGTGACGTTGACGTAATCGTCCACGGCGCTCACGGTCACGATTGCCGTCGCGTTCAAAATGCTTGAAATGGCCGGGCTCGCAAACGAAACAATAACATCCCCAACTTCTGGGTACGCGGTGATAGTTTCGTTAGATGTCGTATTCGTCAATTCGTCATAAACTTCCACAATTTCCGGAACTTTTTCGATCGTCGACGCATACGCTTCGTTCACTGTAATTCGCGTCTTTGAGAGGGAAACTGCTTCCGCTACGGAATCTTCGGAAACTTCCACTTGAAAAGAGGTGTAACAGGTGACGTCGTTGTTGTAAATTGATTCTAAGTTATCACCGCCAAATGTCACGTACGCCTTAATATCTGCATACTGCCAAAGTTTCTCCGAGCACGACGGATAAGTAATCGAAGTTTCATAAGACGTCGTGTTCGACGTTTCGTTGTAAGTTGCAATCGTATTTGTGATTGATGGTAAATTGATCGGGTTCAAGACAGCATCGGTGACGACAATTTCAGACTCAAGCGGGTAGTACACGTTGAGCGAGGTAGAAGAACTCAAACTTCCACTCGTTGTGGTGATCGAAAAGTTGCCGTGTCCGGTATGCGTTTCGTCGATGGTAATGTCGCAACCCGAAGAGCTGACGGCCAAGGTGAATGCAGTTGAGGAGCCGGTGCTGCTCGAGCACGAACTTGGTTTAAGGACGGCATCCGAAGTGCTCGGCGAAGACCAAACAACGTAAGTCACGATGCTCGTGGACGTACCTTCCGAAGTGATGGGGTACGCATTGACCAAGTCAGTTTGACCGATCGCTGAATACATCTTCACTTGCTTCGTAGAACTCACCAATCCGGGTTCTAAGCCACCCGAAGGGGCACTGCGAGAGTACGAATTTACGACGCTCGCAGTTCCCGTTGGAACGTAAGTGCGCAAGCCCCAGTTTGCCATTTGCCTAACGGTGGCTGATAACAATCCTTGGTCACAGTCAAACCAGGAGCTTCCAGCAACACACGCGTACGTACCGAATGAGCTCGTGTACGACGTGATCTTTTGCCTGAGCGTTATCTCTCCGATCTTTAACTTCGTACCTTTCGTCTCTTCTTCGAGAACATTTGTCGAAGGAGATAAAAAGACAACCGAGATGAGATAACCTGGAATGGCTTCGCTAGCCTTCGCTTGCCAAATACCGCTCGACGTGAACCCAACGTATTCAAACGTAGAATCCCATTGCTCTCCGTTTCCAGCGTCGCTGATCAAGATTTCGAAATCTCCAGCGTATAAGCCGTAATCTCCAGTGTTGACAAAGACTTCAACGACACTTTCTTCTCCTTCAAAAACAGGATATTTTGGTGCTTCCAAAATAATAGTAGGTTCAGAAACCGCATCGTGTTCATAGTGTTTCTTCAAAGTGAACTGCTGGGTAAGACTCGTTCCGTAAGTGACCGAATCGTATTGATAGGAAATTGTCGCTTGTCCAACTTGCTCGTTAGTAGTGGAAAACCATTCTGAAACCGCTTCCACTCTACAAACGCCGGCACCGGTTACGGAGCTTGGAGTTTCACATTCGCCCTTCGTCGTCGCGCCGTTTAAGTTCAAAGTCATAGAAACAGTTAAACCACTGAGTTGGACTTGGCTTCGACCATCGGCGTCGGAAAGTCTGTACCAAACAGTGGCCCCCGGCCCTGATTTGTAAAGCGACGGGTTCTTCATCAACGTTTCGATCGAAGCCGCCGGATTCGCAATTGCTTTGTAAATTGGCGTCGCGAAGTCAAAGCCGACTTCGCCGGAACACGTGTCCGAACCTCCCATGTAAAATTCAGCGAAACCAGTGCTCGAAATTGGCTTGTTCAAAATCGTCCCCACTGGTCGCTCCCACATCCCGCAACCCGTCGTTCCAGACGTGCGATTGAGGATGACTCCGAAGCGTTCTGGACCGCCTTGACAGCGACCAGCCGTGCTTTCTCGGGTATCTGCCGTGGCATATCCGAGCGAACCCTCCTTGACCTGAATATCCGGTAGCGCAAACGCGTTGTACGGATCGAGAGGAATAATAACCGTTCCTTCCTCGCAAGAAATAGAAATGGAATTCGTCGACCAGTCGTACGCTTGAAGATTCATGACGGAAACTGAAGCGCAATTGGAAAAGAATACCTGCAAATTTTCGCGCGCTTGACTCCTGTAGGACGAAGTCAAAGCTCCGATGGGAGCAGAGAACGTAACCGAAATATCGGTGTATCCGCTACGATCAGCCGTCACGGAATTAATCGTGAAGGATGCCGAAGTAACGGACGCATCGCCGAGGTACAACTGCGCGTTACACGTCAACACGTCGATCAAATCTGCCAAGAAATTTGAGTAAAATTGCGTCGTGGGGTCGCTGAATAACGAGTAATCAATATCGACATTCAAAGAATGAGTGATGGTATCGACGAGACCAGCTTCGGCGAATCCGTCGCAAGAGAAACCGTCGTCAAATCCTGGCTCTTTGTAAGCAAGGAGTTCGTAGACCGCGGTGTTTCGGCCATCCTTAGCACGAATTTGAATCAAGTTGAATCCATCTTCGAGTCGCATGTAACCTTTTTCTCCAGAGTTTACAGTTTCACAAGCGAAGGCGTTATCGTAAAAATTTTTGCGGATGCGTTTTCTCGCCCACATTCTTTTCATCTCCTCGGAGGAACCAGTCGTGATTCTGCAAATCTTGACGTCGTTTCCAGAGAGCGAGTGCGGAGTAATACCAATTCTATGATTCGTAGAATCCAAGAACGTCGAATATTTGAAGACATCCGGCATGAACGAGGGTTCGAGCTCGCCACGATCGAGTTGAATATCGCCGAGCGAAGCGCCCTCCTCTTCGTCCATCAACACATACACCGTAACAATGTAAGTGCGGGTGGACAATCCGTTTGGAGAGGTAACTACAATCAACGCTTTGTTCTCGCCGAGTCTAACGCCAATTCGAAAAGTATCGCCAGATCTCACTTGCTTCCCGTATAATCCACCGATGCGAATGGTCGCGTCCGGTTGAGTGGCGACTGGAGTCAACGCGACTCTCATGTCTGGTAAGTCATCTACGGTCAACAAGACAAAGTATTCGAACGTTCCGGAGTAAAACGGAGGTTCGATAACGCCAGGAGTAACCGCAATACCAGCCAAGGAGGCAAAATCGCCGTTTTCAAAGAACACGCAATATTCCGGGTGAAACGGAAGGTAGTCGAATTGCATGATATCGAACCAATTATTGAATTGCTTCGGCGCCGTGATCGTACTCAAAGACGATTTTCCAGAGCCGTAACGGACCATAACCGTCTCATCCGAAAAGATTTGCCCATCCAAGGATATTCGAAGCTCCACGTTCGCACTCGACGACGTCTTTGTAATTTGTTTCAAAGACGGCGCGAGGCAAGTCAGCTGGGACTTCATGGCGTCAAACTCGCCATCCACTCTCATGGAACCAAAGTAGCACGCCGACGGCACCGTGACAGAGCTGGGATCAAAACCTGGACCAAACATGTAGTCGCCCAAAGTGAAACGAATGGCAGTTCCGCCCTCGGCGGAAACTTTCGGCGCGGATGGTTTGACATCCGCGACGCTCATCTTTGAGTGGTAATGAAACTGCGCGCCGTTGACGGAATACAAAGATCCATCCAACGAAATGCGCAAGGTGACGTCCTCGTCGTCCTCCATAGGCGGTGCTTCGCAAACAATAACGAGGACACCTGATTCCTCCATGATCTGAGCGCTCATGGCTTCGACTGGTTGTTCGCCAAACTTACAGTAAAACGAGTTGTGGTCCCGCGCGACGTGACCGGACAACATAACGGAGACTTTCGTGCCTCCCTTATCTGAACCAATCGCAGGAGAAACCGCAATTTCGCAAAGCTGCAAGATGCCTCCGTCTGGACCAGTAAACTCCTTAAACTCAGCGTCGACTTTTTGATCGTAGAAATCATAAAAGTCGTAGAATGAGTAAAAGTCGTAAAACGAATAAAACGCCTCGTAAAATTGAGGAGAATAAAACGCCAACGCTTCGTCGACGGCATCCTCTTCCCAACCAATGACTTCGGGAGACAACGGACTGATGAAGTGACCGTCTTCCGTGAATTCATTAAGCGTTCTCGACCCAGCACCTCTTCTCACAACCTTGACATCGTCCGAAGAGACGACGTGCACGTCGCCATCAGTCGTCGCCGCCGAGGAGGAGGAGGAGGAATCCTCTCCGCCGAAATCTTCGACGCGAGGCAGGTCAGAGCTGAGCGACTCACGATTGTCAGCTCTCGTCGCGTCCGAAAAGCCTTCGCGAGTCAAATCATCCGAACCGTAGCGGTGCGCCTTCTGTGATGGCGCGCCGCTCACTCCGAATGCAACGGACGAGCACAAGGCGACGAGCGCGAAGAAGACGAAGAATTTTGTCGTCGCCTTCTTTTTGCTGCTAAATTTTTTGCTAAAAAAACTCATCTTCCTCTTATCGCGTCGTTTTACGTCGTCGTCGTCGGAAAGAGTTCTTCTTCTAGTACGTGTGTGTGTGTATACACACTACAAAACTACTTCTCTACGAGAGCGAAGACGATCTGATCTGATCTGATCTGTTGTGATATAAACGAGGAAGGAGTTGTGAGTGATTTAAAACCACAGAAAAGGAAAGCGGCGCGCGCGCCACGTAAAAAGATAAATTTGGATTACAGAGAGACGTTTGAGACGGAAATCACGCCATCCACGATCGCGGCTGACTTTGACGATGAGATGACGTACCTTGTGTACGCTCTGGTATATTTCTATCTACTACCGATCCAAAAGAGGATCAGATCTCCTAAAGAAGAAGAGAAGGGAAAGTGAAAAGCTTTTTGTTTTCACTCCCTTATCGTCGTCCTCGCGAAGAGAGAGGAGGAGATCTGCGTCGCCTTTTCTACTTGTTTGA